>Ga0308162_1000213_pt1 | contig 70693 bp, 67 predicted proteins | sample PhySR2_FD_201370 | JGI IMG/M metagenome (GOLD analysis project Ga0308162, IMG submission 201370) | Phyllosphere microbial communities from UC Gill Tract Community Farm, Albany, California, United States - DLSLS.R2 | ecosystem: Host-associated > Plants > Phyllosphere > Unclassified | place: USA... | reverse complement strand
CCGAAGTGGCGAAATCGGTAGACGCAGTTGATTCAAAATCAACCGTAGAAATACGTGCCGGTTCGAGTCCGGCCTTCGGCACCATCGGAACATCAATAGACGTCAACGGACGTCTTTTTTTGTGCCTGAAATCCGAGCTACACAAGGCTTTCCGCGATTTTCCTTTCAATAGAAGTCAATCTGAGTCAACCCACATCAAGTCGCTTGTGAGTATAGAACCGAGTATATATGCTGGTTCGATAATGGTTGTATACTCACAGCGGCACATGGAAGGAGAACTTTTATGGCTCTGACAGATACTAAAGTACGTTCTGCGAAACCGCAGGAAAAGGAGTACACCCTTGTCGATGGGGATGGCATGTTTTTGCTTATTCACCCTAACGGCTCAAAATACTGGCGCTTCCGCTTTCGTTTTGGTGGTAAGCAGCACCTGATGGCTTTTGGGGTTTACCCTGAAACTTCACTGGCTGGTGCTCGTCAAAAGAGAGAAGAGGCCAGAAAGCTTGTTGCTGCAGGTATCGATCCTCGCGAGCACAAGCGGGCAGTAAAAGAAGAGCAGGCGAAAGAGGTTATTACCTTTGAGTCAGTTGCCAGAGAGTGGCACGCAACTAACAAGAAATGGTCAGAGGATCACAGTCAACGGGTACTGAAGAGCCTAGAAGATAATCTGTTTCACGCTATTGGCAAGCGGAGCATTGAAGAGCTGAAGACTCGAGACCTGCTTGCACCCATTAAAATCGTAGAGGCTACAGGCCGCTTTGAAGTTGCTTCTCGTCTTCAGCAGCGAACCACAGCAATCATGCGCTATGCAGTGCAATGTGGCTTGATTGATTACAACCCGGCCCAAGAGATGGCTGGAGCAGTTGCTTCCAGTAACCGTGTCCATCGCCCTGCACTTGAGCTGAAACGTCTACCTGAACTACTCCGCCGAATTGACGGTTACACGGGACGCCCTTTGACCCGCTTGGCCGTTGAGCTCACCTTATTGATCTTCATTCGTTCCAGTGAATTGCGCTTTGCGCGTTGGTCTGAAATCGATTTTGAAACGGCAATGTGGACAATACCGGCTGAACGAGAAGCTATTGAAGGAGTGAAGCATTCACAGCGTGGCTCGAAAATGCGTACGCCTCATTTAGTACCGCTGTCTCGCCAGGCATTAGAAATCCTTAAACAGGTTCACAAGCTTAGTGGTGAGCGTGATTTTGTTTTCGTTGGCGATCATAACCCTCGTAAACCGATGAGTGAAAACACGGTGAACAAGGCGTTGCGTGTTATGGGGTATGACACCAAGGTGGAGGTTTGTGGGCATGGATTCAGGACCATGGCATGTAGTTCGTTGATTGAATCGGGATTGTGGTCGAAGGATGCAGTAGAGCGGCAGATGAGCCATATGGAACGTAACTCTGTACGGGCTGCGTATATTCATAAGGCTGAACACTTGGATGAGCGCCGTTTGATGTTGCAGTGGTGGGCAGATCTCTTGGACTCCAATAGACTCAAAGCAACGAATCCATATGAGTTCAAGAAACTTAAGGTCTTTTGAAATCTTACTTACCTTTATTCTATAAAGTAGTTCCAGTTGGAAGCGCTTTGTGTTAATTTATCAGGTTAAATTTTTGGAGTTGAGAGTATGATGAAAGTTGTTTCATTATTTTCGGGAGCTGGCGGTCTTGACCTTGGTTTTAAAAACGCCGGTTTTCAAATCGTCTGGGCAAATGATATTGACTCTGACGCTGTACAAACATATAAAAAAAATATTGGCGATCATATTGTTCTAAAAGATTTGTCTCAGGTTGATATGAATGATATCCCTGATTGTGATGTTGTTATCGGGGGGTTTCCTTGCCAGGGATTTTCTCAAGCTAATCTCTTAAGAAATAAAGATGATGAAAGGAATCAGTTATATTTAGAGTTTCTTAGGGTTGTAGACGCTAAAAAACCTAAGTTCTTTTTTGCGGAAAATGTACGGGGTATTTTAAGCCTAGATAATGGTACGGCTATAGAAAAAATCGAAAGTGATTTTAAAGCGTTAGGCTATAAAGTTAAAAAACAGCTCTTCAATGTGGCTGATTATGGTGTGCCTCAGATGCGATACCGAGTTATTATCGTTGGTGTTAGAAACGATGTAAATATAGAGTATATGTATCCGCTGCCAACGCATACCTCTCCTAAAAAAGTTAATAAAATGGGGTTAGCTCCTTGGGTAAACATCGGTGATGCTCTTAATGGCATTCCCGAACCCGATTCTAATTGTGATTTATTGAATCATGTATACTCAGCCTATAAAATAACAAATAGGAATTTCACAGGTCATAGGGAAACAGATCCAAGTAAACCTTCGCCTACAATTCTTGCAAGAGGTAACGGTAAAGGTGGGGTTTGTGCTATTCAGCATCCCAAAAATCACCGTAGAATGTCTGTTAGAGAATCAGCAACAATACAAACATTTCCTTTAGATTATGAGTTTGTGGGAAGTATGACATCTTGCTATCGGCAGGTTGGTAATGCTGTTCCTGTTTTATTTGCTGAGTCTTTAGCCAAGAGTTTAAAAAATATTATTGTAGGTGATAATAAATGAAAGTTGTTTCATTGTTCTCAGGCGCAGGGGGATTAGACCTTGGTTTAAAACTGTCTGGGCTAGATATCATCTGGGCAAATGATATCTATGAAGATGCAGTAGATACCTATAAGAAAAATATAGGTGAGCATATTGTTCTGGGTGATGTATCCAATATCAGTTCATCTGAAATACCGAATTGCGATATTGTGGTTGGCGGATTTCCATGTCAGGGATTCTCTGTCGCAAATATGAATAGAAAGTCTGAAGATCCTCGGAATAAATTATATTTAGAAATGGTTCGTATTATTCGAGATAAGAAACCATCATATTTTATAGCTGAAAATGTGAAAGGTATTTTATCCTTGGATAAAGGTCTTGTTATACAAAAGATAACAAGTGATTTTGAATCGTTAGGATATAATGTTAAATACAGCCTTCTAAATTGTGCTGATTATGGTGTTCCACAAACTCGAATGAGAGTTATTATATTAGGCGTAAGGAAAGATTTGCCTGATATTGAAAACTTTCCACCGCCTAAGACTCATGAAAAAGATGGGATAAATCTACCTAAATGGATTTCTGTAGGCCAGGCCTTGAAAAGGTTTACTGAGCCGGGGGGGAATAGTGAGTTCAAAAATCATGAGCATTCGTTGTATAAGCTTACATTCAATGGGCATCTAGGACATAGGTTTATGGATCCGGATAAACCAGCTCCGACAGTAACAGGTCGTGGAGATGAGAAAGGTGGTGTAGTTGTATTACACCACCCTAATAATGAGAGAAGAATGACTGTCAGAGAAATTGCGGCAGTTCAATCATTCCCGGATGACTTCTTTTTCTGTGGTAGTAAGACGTCTGGATATCGACAAATCGCTAATGCTGTCCCACCAAAACTAGGTTTGGCCTTAGGTAAAATGTTAACTGAGCATCATAAAACGATAGAATAGCAATTGCCCTTTCCCTTCCTTGTCTGATAGTCTCAACAAGTGTTTAGTCAAGGAGGGGGACTTATGTATTCTTTTGTTAAACCATTTCCTCAATATCGTTGGAGATGGGCTTCGATGACACCATCCGAAAGTTTGAATATTCCAGAAGTCTACTTTGGCTGTTTACGTGTTCTTTCATTGAATGAAGGTGAACATGTAAACAGTAAACATGTTTTTGAATTACTACAACAAGTAGAAAAAGATATTAAGGATTATAATGACTTAAACGTGTCATTAGCACGTTCTGAAAACAGGAACCTTTTTAGAAACTCCGGTCAGTATTGGAAAAATACGGGTACCTTGTTAAGCACAGAACATGGAATAGAACTGACTGATTTTGGGCGTTCTTATTCTTCAGGGCTAATTACTAAAGATGAATTTTCTGCTATTGTAATTAAGAGTATGGAGCTTCCTAATCCATTTATTGAAGATGATGAAGTTATTTCTGAGTGGTATCATGAAGGTGTTAAGATTAAACCATTAGAACTAATTTTATGTATTATTTATCACCTTTACAATTTCAAATGCGAACATGGATATTTAACCACTAAAGAGTTAATTGAAATAGTGATACCAATGGCTGGTAACAAAGCCACCGCTTATGACATCTTTAAAGTAATACTTGATTGTCGACATGGCACAACTTTAGGATCTGATTCTTGGATAGCTAATGAAAAATCTAATGATAAAAGAATAGCCAGGGAGTTTCTGCTTTTTCTCGAAAATTATGGATATTTAAATTCGAGACAATCTCAGAATGAAAGGGCAACCAATCTAAATCAAGAGTTTTATCTAACAGACTACCAGTATTCTTTAGCTAAATCACTCATTGATTCTCCTGAGATATCATATAAATCAATGTCGCCTGAACAAGCTGTACCGAAACTTGCAGAAGCTACAGAGGTAATCGCTAGAAAACGAGTTCTCACAGAAATCACTTTACGACCAAAACAGGCTGAGTTCAGAAGAAAGCTGATGGAGGCATATTCAGGGAAATGTTTATTGTCTAATGCAAGTGTAAGTGAGGTACTTCAGGCATGCCATATTATCCCTGTGAAAAACAGTGGTAATGATTCTGTTGAAAATGGTTTTATTTTGCGCTCTGATCTCCATCTTTTATACGATTCAGGCCATATAAAAATACATGAAGATGGCACCGTTACATTATCTGATTACTTGAAAAAAGACACTTTTTACAGAAAAACCTTACCCAGTAAGATAAAGTTACCGTCATTCCTTAATATTGAAAACATACGAATTAGGAATGAATACAATATGTGATATGTATATAGAGAGCCACAAATGTTAGTCATTGTAAATGAATAGCATTTGTGGTTTTAGCTAAGTTTTGTATATTGCTTAAATATTATTTGTCAATGAATGTGAAGGCAAAGTGGTTGTTAGGTAGTATCCGGGGGGGAATTTACAAAACAAAAACAATTAGATGAAAAGTATTTTTATAATTAGTTGCTTTTGGATGCTTAAAAGTATTTGTAATTATTTTTCAATAAGTCTATTTATTAGTGTTTTGAAGTCTGAGTTTTTTGCGTCATACCAGTTTTTAATTGTTCCAAGGAAATCATCGCGGTCTGATTTTATTTTGGTTGTATTTGATTATCTCTTCATTTAACTTAGCTTGAACTTCGGTATCGGTTTTAAACACATCTCCTTCCGGTGATATAAACCATTTTTCAAGAAGTAAATATGCAAATACTTTAAATGGGCCTGGCTCTTCATCTTTGCGCTCAAATGTACCATATAGCTTATCTTTGTACAGCATCGCCTCTACCCATCCTCGAAACTCCCCTTGATGCTCAAGCGCCTCACTTAGTGCATTACAATATTCAACCATGGTACAAAGGGGCATTGACCTGCTCCCCACAGATTGATGCAGGTAGATGTTGGCAACGTCGGCTCCTGGCACGAAGTGGACAAGTTACCTGAGCTGAAGGTCCGCTATGAGCGAGGAGCAGAAGTTCGCAACTCCAACTACTACATGACTAACTTACGGTCCAGATTATCGTTGACACGCAAGTCTGCCAGAATAATATCAATAAATACTTCGTCGCCCGCTGAGTATCCTGTTGCCGAGGAGGCGATATAGGTACCAAGTGGATAAACGCTGTAAACCAGTCGTTCTGCCTGATAAGCCACGCAGTGCAAACGCTCACGCCTGATTTATACATAATCGTCATGGGGCATGCTGACCTCAAGGACGACTGGTTTCAGGCCGTGCTCTCAGAGCGATGGCGTAATGGTGTGAAGCTCATTCCGCCAAGGTGGATAGCGTCGTGGAAGAAGTGATAATAAATATTGTTTTCTCCGAGGGCTAGAGCCTGAGTGGGGGGAATTCGGCATTTGATGAGGTTTTATAGTAGCAGTCTGCTCTTGGTTAAGCAGCCAGACGTACCTGAAACGTGTATGGGCTAAAAACGCCAGCCCGAATAATTCGCCAAGTGCCAGCCGGGAGCTTATCAGGACAGGTCAACAATGCGTCTTGAACTAGGCGCTAGCAATAGTGTGAAGTGCAATTGCACGAGAACCTTACTTACTGAAAAAAGGATCATAATGTATCTGTCTAATTTAAGGATAGCCAACTTCCGAAATTTCGAGACGGTAGACATTCCCCTGAGTGGTAACATTGTTTTGCTGGGCGAAAATCGAGTAGGTAAGAGCAATCTGCTGTTCGCTATCCGCCTGGTGATTGACCCCACATTGCCTGATTCAGCCAGACAGCTAAAGCTGTCAGATTTCTGGGATGGCTGCGATTTATCCACGGCCCCTCAAATTGAGATACATCTTGAGTTCGCCGATTTTGACAGTGACCCCTCACTCTCAGCTCTGCTGACCGATTTTCGTATCGCAGAAAACCCAGCCTTGGCAAGACTCAGCTACGTCTTTCGAAAGAAGGATGATATTGCCGGAGAACCTAGCTCGAGTGAGGATTGTGAGTTTATCGTATATGGCGGAGGTCAGGAATCACGTGCCATCGCTAGTCGCGTTCGTCGTCGGATAGCCATAGATATGCTGGATGCCTTACGAGACGCTGAAGCACAACTCGCATCATGGCGTAGCTCTCCGCTACGTCCTTTACTTGAAGATGCGTTCGCGTCATTGAGCCGTGTAGATCTGAACAGAGTTGCCAGCGCCCTTGAATCCGCAACGGAGACAATGGAGACATTCCCACCTATTAAGGAGCTTGAGGAATCTCTGCGTGGCGGCATACTTAATCTTGCCGGTACTGCCCACGATCTTGATGCACGTCTTCGTTTTGCACCGACAGACCCGCTCAGATTGATGCGCTCAATATCAATGTTCATTGATGATGGAAAAAGAGGAATTACTGAAGCAAGTCTTGGATCTGCTAATGTGGCATTAATTTCTCTTAAACTGGCTGAGTTTGCCTGGCGCCGCGCCAAGAACGAACGAAATTTCTCACTACTTTGTATTGAAGAACCTGAAGCACACCTGCACCCTCAGCTTCAACGGGCTGTTTTTAATAAGCTCTTCAATAATGCCGATGAAACGCAGTCCTTGATTGTAACAAGCCACTCCCCCACTCTGGCAAGTATTGCTCCTCTCCGTTCCGTTGTACGTCTTTGCAGGGATCAGGATGGGCGCACTAGGGCTTTTTCTTTGGCTAAACTTCCTGTAACCAGTGATGAACTCGATGACATTGAGCGATACCTCACTGCAACCAGAGCAGAACTACTTTTTGCAAAGGGAGTTATATTTGTGGAAGGAGATGCCGAGGAGGTTTTAATTCCGGGCTTCGCGGAAGCCATGGGGATCAATCTTGACGAGCTTGGTATCACTGTATGCAGCGTTGCAGGGGTGAATTTTGAACCTTACGTTAAGCTGGCAGGAAGTTTGGGGATCAGCATTGCTGTTATCACTGACTGGGACCCACTCGACGGAAGCAAACCACCTTTGGGTAAAGCACGAGCTATTAGTATCTGGGATTCAATCTGTGCTGTCCGTCCTGATATACACAAGCTGACTGCTGATGAGAGGACCTGGTTTGTGGATAAAGGTTTTGATGAGTGTAGCGATGTATGGAAAACAGCTGGTATATTTCTTAGTTCACAAACATTTGAAGTGTCTGTAGCAAATACCCCGAGACTAAAAGACGCACTGCTTAATATTCTCGATGAACAGGGTTTTGGATCACTTCGCTCCTCAAGAATTGCATCCTGGCGAGCCGGCCAGACTCCTGACCCTGCTCAACTCCTCGCGATGATATCTGATATTGGCAAAGGTCGGCTGGCAGCGAAACTCAAGAAAAAAGCTCCCGGGCTTGTGCCACCGGAATACATCGCAGCAGCAATTCAGTATGTGGTGTCCAATGTCTGACCGGCACGCGCTGTCAATGGCGTTAAGTGAGCTCTTACCGAACAAAGAGCAGTACGGCGCTGCAACCGAGCGAGGACACTGCGTTGTCATTGCCGGGCCAGGGAGTGGAAAGACTAAAACACTGACGACCGCCATGGCTCGCGCCCTCATGGATGACGTGATTGACCCTCGTGGTGTGGCCTGCATTACCTACAATAATGAGTGTGCAACTGAACTCGAAGAACGTCTGGTCTACTTTAGCATAGCCAGCAGCGAACGAAACTTTATTGGTACCGTGCACAGCTTTGCTTTAAACCAGGTTTTAATCCCCTACTCGCGTTGTATACCAGACTTGCTACCCAATGGCTTTCGGGTAGCGACCCGAGATGAGTGCCGTGCCGCAGTTGAGGCTGCTTATCTGGCAAAGTTCGGTGCAAACGGGGAGCCTCATGCCCGATGGAAGTTTGCAGAAGAAAAACGGCGTCGGGACGTGAACCGACTGTTACCCTCTTGGCGAAATAACAACCCGGAGCTGGCAGATTTCATCGAAACGTATGAAGCACATCTTCGGCGTTTAGGTCTTATTGATTTTGATGATATGCCGCTCATCGCCTTTCGTATGATCAGGGAACATGACTGGATCCGTAATGCTATCCGGTCGCGCTATCCCGTCTTATTCGTAGACGAATATCAGGATCTAGGGCATGCCCTTCATGAACTAGTGCTGCTGCTGTGCTTTAACGGTGGAATACGGCTGTTTGCGGTTGGTGATGCCGACCAGTCCATTTATGGATTCAATGGTGCAAATCCGCGGTTACTGGACAGCCTTGTTTTACGGGATGAGGTGAAAACGTTCCGTCTTCGTTTCAACTATCGGTCCGGCGCGAAAATCATCAGGGCATCAATGGGGGCGTTGGGAGAAGAGCGTGATTATCGTGGACCAGACGGAACGGCAGAAGGGGAAATAGGATTTCACGGAGTCATAGGCGATTATGAAACACAGGCGCGTTATATCGCTCAGGATTTAATCCCCTCGCTGACAGCCCGGGGATTTAAGCCTGAACGCATCGGAGTACTCTACCGGGCAGCCTGGCTCGGAGATAAAGTTGCGGATGCGCTTAAGGCCGAAAGCATCGCCTTCATCCGTACCGATACTAATGCGTTAATAAAACGCAATTCACGCCTTGCCCGCTTCATTGAAGCCTGCAGCCAGTGGGTTACAGGGGGATGGAAAGAGGCGTCCCCTGCATTTAATTTGCTGCTGGGTCAGGCACTTTCTGTAGTTTATGGCCGCCGTGCAAGCAGTACTGAAGAACAACTGCTCACCGTACAACTCATCACATTTTTACGAAGCGGAATTGATCAGGCTGAAACTGCCCATGAATGGCTTCGGCGATTCGACAAAGAACTTATTTCCAGCTGGCGGATTATCGCGCAGAATCCCCAGGTGGAGTGGGACGTCGTTACTGAGTTACTGAAACGAACCGATCCTGCATTAAAGCTGGATATGGCTCTGATCGTATTTGCCGGAAAGGAGGAAAGTGCCAGACGAGTTACGCTGAGCACTCTTCACAGTGCAAAAGGCCGCGAATTTGATGTGGCCATTATGTTTGGCGTCAACAAGTATGATTTTCCGGGTAAACGCGACCTTGTTTCAGATAATGCATTACGTGAGGCTCGGCGGCTGTTTTATGTAGGCGTTACGCGCCCACGCAAAGAGTTGCACATGGTTTATAAAAAAGGTGAACATTCCCCTTGGATTGCTGAACTCTATCATCGTAGCCAGCAGACGTAGCATCCGGTCTGACGCGTTGTTCAGTCGTTATAAGACATAGCTTACGAATCATCGTGAGTGCCGTGCAGTGGTTCATCTGCGTGTACGGCTCTTTATCGCCATGAAACTGCTGCGTGACGAAGGTGCCAAATGAGGACAGTTATTGTTTGACTCAGATAGCGATTGACCTGTTCCCCATTGGCTAAGACTAACCGCAGTAACAACCTCCGCTTTTGGCACAAAGCAGACAAGCTAACAGGGCTGGAGGTCTGCTTTGAGCGATCTGTGGACACTACTCACAGCATTCTGTGGGAGTCAACGGGCAGCAGGTCAGCCAAGTAGCAGGCACCAACTGGAGGATATTGAATGCGTATACTCAAAAAAATGCATTTCCTCTGGCTATTTTGTTAAACTGTGAGCAAATGAAGAAAATAATTTATTATCACTATGAAAATTAAAAACAAAGCAGCATTAACCTATTCTCTGATAATTGTATTCTTTGCTGTAGTATACTATTGGACTTGGTTAGCTTATCCAGACTCATTCATAAAAAATAACGCTCTGAACTCTACTCCTATTCATAATGCTATAAATTTAGCATTTTCGTATAATGGTGAAAATCATGAGGATTATGAGGTTATTTCAAACGAGGTTTTTTCCAAAGAGACATTGAAAGAAAAAAGAATTTGACAGAATAATTAGTCAAAACATTAAGCTTGAAAGTATACTATCCCAGCAAGAATCAAAACTAAAATTAATAAACGTAAATCTGTCAAAAGCATGGGCTAAGAATACACAGTCCTATGTGGACGAAGCGTCTCTAAAAATTCACAAGGAGCTGAATGTTAAAGAAGGCGAGCTTAAAGCTATATTGTCACTGAAGAATAAAATTCAAGAAAGCCAGTTTGATATTATGTTGGCTGATAAAAACATCGAAATATCGAAAATTAAACTCAGGATAGCAACTTTAGAACGCGATGCTTTAGAGTATGTTTTATCACATGCTGGTGACTTCAATGATCCAAAGATCGTTTCTGAATTAAATACCACCAATAAAATAATAGATGACGCGAGATCTAAATTAATTATAAATAATAAAAAAATAATTAAAATAAAAAATAATGTGCAAGATTTGTTGAGTAAACGTCAAAAGGAAGATCTCAATTTTTGGGATTTCGCTTTTTACAGCATTGGAATATCAACAACAACTACATTTGGTGATTTAGTCGCTAACTCAAGATTAATCAGAATGCTAGTTTGCATACAGCTGTTGTTATCTATTTTAGTGCTAGCCAACGTAACTCAAAGTTTTTTGTCAAAAAATAAGAAATCACTATGAACCATAGGGCCTAACTATTATTAGATGTCCACGTATGCTGTCGGCACAGGGCTGCTGTTGCAGCCCTGAAAATCTTAAAAGATATCTCTAACCGCAATGCCCGGATAACGGGCTGAGCTATCTAGTTTTTATTGCCCAACAGAAGTTGGATATCCTAGAGGATCTTAGTGTTGTCAACATCACACACAATGACCTCTTAAAGATCTTATATTAGTATTGCCGACAGTATTCGCACCTCTGGGATCTAATTATTCTATTTCTTGCAATGCGTTTCCCATTCTTTTATAGCAAACGTATCCATCATGCCGGAAATATAGTCAACCACCGCCCGCTTTTTCTTGTCCATAAATTCATCAGTGTCTTTTTTTGGCAAGGAAAACTTAAGTTCAGGGGAGAGGAACTTATAATTCTCATCCTTGTTATAGAAAACATATAAATCATTGATTATCATATTTCCTCTGAACTCATAGGTGAGTATATTACGTTTTCTCATGATGACTTTAAAAAGTAGCTTTTTAAGACCTTCAGATAAGGCATTCAGATTTCCGAATCCAAGCTCATGAAAGCCATTTTTGTTCTTTATTACAGAAATGTCCGTGACGAGGCGATTGACAATATTGGAGGTCAATTCCTTACGAAAAATCATTGCAAACTCTTCTGAGGTCTTGAGTGAAATTGCCTGAAAGGCTGTTTCTTTTGACTGAATGACAAGATCCCTAAACTGGTCTAACGCGCCTTTGAAATCGTCAGAAATAAGAAATTCATACTCAATGTCTTCGATCGTGACCATGTTTCTGCTTAGGGCATCTTCTAGATCATGTGCTGCATAGGCAATTTCATCCGCGAGATCCATTATCTGCGCATCAATCGTTTTCTCTCCAGGTTTTAGATCGAGTTGCTTTTCAGAAAGCAGCTTATTGTAAAATTCAAAGTCGTCATCATAAATGAATTTGTTAGCAGTAGAGCGGATATTGGGATACTTAATAACCGAAAGCAAGCTGCGGTGAGTCAGATTCAAGCCACTACAGTCTGCATATTTTTTTTCAAGTTTCCTAAGTATGCGTAGCGCCTGCGCGTTACCTTCGTAACCACCAATATCCTTAGACAGTTCGTTAAGCAGTTTTTCACCTGAATGACCAAATGGAGGATTGCCGATATCATGCGCGAGAGCTGCCAGCTCAACCACCACGGGATGAACCAGTTCAAGATCTGATGCGATACTTCTGGCGATTTGCGCTACCTCAAGACTGTGCGTTAATCTGTTTCTGTTGAATTTTTCAGGATCGACTTCAAAAAGCTGCATCTTTCCCTGTAATCTACGAAATGATGATGAATATAGAATTCGTGCGTAATCACGCTGATAGTCATCTCGATTTCTTACTTTAAGAATGGCACCAGAGTGTTCTCTAGTATCTGCCAAGGTGTTGATCAACTTTTGCTCTTGCTCTTTCGCAAATGCTTTTAGTTCATCGTCGTACATATTTCCTCCTTGCTGTGTAGAACATTAAGCTAGAATACAGGATGAATAAGCTTGGTAGCTATGTTCTATGAGGTGATTATTTATTAATGAGTACTGCCTATTACCGCAATTTCAAAATGCAAAGCTTAGTCTACTTCTTATTGACGGACATAGCACATCTCTGTGCGACTTCCGCTTTTGGCACGGAGTGGACGGCTTCACTGAGCAGAAAGTCCACTGTGAGGGAAGACCTGTCATGCTTCCCTATGGAACAGGTTCTCAATGATGGCATCACTTAATAATGAAGGGAAGCAAGCCAACGAATCATAACAGGAAAGCCCATTATACACGTGTATAATGGGCTTTCCTGTTATGACATGGCGAACTTAGCTGGAGGTCCGCAGTGAGCGAGCAACTGACGTTAAGAAAGCACCTGCGTCGAGCTTGTAACTGTTTAAATGCCATTATCGAACTCCGTGATTGCATGGGCGGTCACTGAGCTCGATAACAAATACCTCATAGCATTCGTCTGCCTCATAGCGGCGTTAGCGCAATAGCTAGTGGGGCAAGAATGGTGCTAGTGGTTACATGAAAGGGCAGTGGCATTGACTCGTCGCGATGTGCCGTGTGGGTCATTATGGACCGACTGTGCTCCGGTTATCACTCATGAAAGGCACCATATGTTGATGCCTTTCATTTTAAAGATTATTATCTAATACTGTTCGATTTAACGCATTGTTCCAAAAGAAAATGAGAGTACTTTAATGATCAGAACAATAGCAATACGTAATTTCAAATCGTTGGTTGATGTCTCGATCGACCTGCAAAAATTTAATTGTTTTGTAGGCATGAACAGTGCGGGTAAAAGTACTATATTGCAGGCTATCGACTTCATATCGCAGCAAATGCGTGGATACCTCTACCTCTGGTTGGAAGATCGTGGCTGGGAGTCGAAGGATCTGTACTCCCGAACGAGCAATACTAAAGCGTTTTCTCAACCACTGTTTATAGAAGTTATTTATGATCTGGACGGAAAATGCCTCGTCTGGCAAGGTCATTTCAATCGTAGCCTTATGCGAATGACCCGAGAAAGTATCCATATAGACGGAGAAATGTACCTTGAGGTTATTGATGGGAAGTACAGGACCCATGAAAGAAGCTATGACTCAATACCTTTTGAGTATAGTGGTTCAATTTTGGGAACATTAAAAGATAACGTCATTTCTTCTGATGTTATTCATTTTCGTGATGCGCTGAAAAATATCCGTTCTCTCGAGTTACTGTCTCCTCATTTATTGCGAAAGCGTTCCCGTTCGGAAATTAAACCCTCCGGAGTCGGCATTGGTGGAGAAAAACTTTCGGGGTACATTGATACGTTAACTCACGATGATAAAAAAATACTTCAACAGATACTCATCAAATTCTACCCACAGATAGCTGGTCTGAGGACGTCGACGTTGAAAGGTGGTTGGAAACGACTGATTATTCAGGAGCGCTTTGTCGATGCAAACGGTGATGAGGCTATTTGCGAGACCGAAGCCGGACAACTCAATGACGGGTTGTTGCGTATTTTGGCCGTAATTGCTCAGCTAGAGTCCAAAGAAGGGTCATTGCTTCTCCTAGATGAGATCGAAAACGGGATTAATCCGCAAGTTATTGAGCTGTTGGTAGATGCTTTGGTTAATGCAAAAACGCAAGTCATTGTGACGACGCATAGCCCAATGATCCTCAATTATCTTGAAGATGATGTTGCGCGTAAGGGCATCCAGTTTGTTTATAAATCGCCACAAGGGCAAACGCGTGTTCGACCTTTCTTTGAAATACAGCGTATAAATGAAAAACTTCAGGTCATGGGGCCTGGTGAAGCATTCATTGATACCGACCTTCAACGACTGGCGCGTGAAAATATAGAGCTTGATGAGATGCAACAAGACCTTGTTAAGGATTGATGATGATCGTTGTATTGAGTGGAGAGGGGCCGTCTGATCTCGGCAGTTGTGTAAACGGGCAGGGAGAATGTCTGATAAATGATTTCAACCATGGACCGATGACATATTTTATAGATAAAGAGCTGGAAACATTGCTTGGGTTCTCTCTTCTTGAAATAACGCCAGATCGTTACATTTTTGTCTCAAAATCTGAGCTGATCAGACTGACATCAGCGAAGCGACAAAACCGAGCCAGTATGAGTCTGTTAGGGAAGAAACGGCCTGAAGTAGAGACAGGTTACTTTTATCTCAATGCTTTAATACTGGGGAATAGAGCTGCTGAGCTTGCAATTGAGCATGAAGATCCCGCAGTGATCGCAGTACTTTTTAGGGACTCTGATGGCACACGTTCTGCGGACTTATCACTATGGCAAAATAAAGTAAACTCGATACGTCATGGATTTGATATTTCAGCTATAGGCGAACGCGGTGTTGCCATGGTTCCTAAGCCTAAGTCCGAGAGTTGGATGCTATGTGTGCTAAGAGATGGTTATGAACACTGTGCAAGGCTAGAAGATTTATCCGGGAATGATAATGTCCCCGACTCAGCCAAAAGGCAGCTGGAAGAGGCTTTAGGAAGTAATGCTTCGACATCTGAACAGATTCATCACCTCGAGCAAAGTGGCATTGATACGGCAAGACTTGCTGCACAGATGCAGAGTTATGAAGCATTCCAACTAAGTTTGACTGCTGCATACCGCTTGGCAGCACAGGTATAGAGTTCGTACATAATTCGGTGAAAATGCCTTTATCTGACGTGACCGCTCAAGCGGTCACAGAGCTCGATAATAAGCAACTCATAATCATTCGCCAGCCACACCGTATGCTTTCCTGCAAACGAACCATCTATTTTAGTACTCGAACTTCCGCTTCTGGCACAAAGCAGACGTTAAACGGGATCTGAATCACTCAACAAGTGATCTTTAAAGTCAAATAAGAAAAAACTCGATACATAAGGGGTAGAACTTCGAACTCAGAAAAAAATGGGATGTAATAATTACACTGTCGAACAACTCTTGGCAAAAGCAACAGGTGAGGTCATTTGCAATGCTGCATCTCGTAACTCTGCATAACGTTTATCGAAAGCTGCTGGCATTGTTCTCTCTGCCCGATGTGCTTTTATTTCCGTTAATTCCCCGCCCGGTTCTACTTCACGCCATGCAGCCACCAGCAACGACATGACTTCCTGAATTCCATCCATTGCTGAAGAGTCATGTCGGGGATGACTGCAAACAGCCTGATTGAATAGCATCATCATCCGACATGTTGAAATACTTCCAGCCTCCCATAACCAGCGAAGAAGCGTAGGCTGAGACGGTTTACCCGCTTCGATACGCTTCTTTGAGTAGTCGCTTATAATGCAATACGTTTCAGCATGAAAACGCAATAATTGGGCACTATCATGTCGTACTTTGTCACAGAAACAGGTACTACTCTCCTGAACTGTAAAACCCAGCGCAGCCAGCCGTGGATAATGATCAGTCGCCTGCTTCAACACACCACGGATAAGCATGACATCGTTACCACCAGAGTTTGTCCTCGACACACCATTTTCAGCGTAATTATTCATCGGTTTCTCTTTCAAAAATGTAAGTTAGGGTTGGCTTTTTAAAAGGAGTAAGGCAAGCCAGATAAGTCGTTTTCTGCTTTTGACGCGGGTTACTGCGGTTAGGAACATTCCACGTTCGGGCATGCAATGAAATCTGCTGATGCCATAAAGGTTTCATCATGCAGAAAATGCGATGCCTGCCCGTTCGGGGCAAGAACCAGTACTACCGGACTCTTGCAGTGGAAGCAGTACAGTTTCCAGAATGAGGGAGAGCGAAAATCTTCTGCATTGACCAGATTCCCCCATTCATCGACCGCGCATTTAGCAGGTTGTTGTTTCATACCGATACCTTAAAATTTTGCCTGGGCAGGGGATGTAGGCAAATCACCGCACCACTGGCCTTCTGGTAAAACTCTGCTGATGTGTTGCTGGAGACCTTCACAGGCCTGTTGAAACTTGCAGGTATCGGCAGAACTTGCCCATCGGCAGTAGAGCAGTGAGGCTTTACTTAACTGCTCAAGAGCTCTCAAACGCCAGCCACGCCGCTCGGCATCACTGCAACATCCAGCCAGGCTATCCCGGCAGATCCTTAGCCGGGTGATGTGTAAACGGTATTCCGCCACTTTTACCGCGATTGTGTTCTCTGGCTGTTTCATTTTTGATTTCCCTTGTTTGACAGGTATGAGAAATACCCGACAGGTGAGCTGCCGGGAATAAATGGAGTTGTGGAATAGTTGATTCAGTAAAGGTCGGAACGTCAGGCTTCCAGGGGTAGGTTCAGTCACGACTGCGAGGACATTATTTGTCGCCGTAATAACGGGGTTTGTACAGGATGCAGAGCCAGTTGCGTAGCCGTAGCATCAGGGGCCTGGCTTACGTGGACGCCCTGCCGCTGAGCGTGGAGGAACGTCATTACAGCCGTATGCACACAAACCTTCTTTTTGTTCTTCCTTAGCCAGATAGCTCAGAACATGACGGATATTGTTAATGCTTTCCGGATCGTTATACCGAACAGGTATATTGATATTTCCAGAATACTGCGGCCGATATTCACATCGGTGCGATACGCCGTCCCGGTGCGTTATTTCCTCCCAAAGTGTATTTGCTGTAAGGGCAAAGGGATAAGAGTGCTGTGTTTTTTGTCTGTCCAGCCAGAATACGACATGTGCATGGTATCTATGTCGTTCAGTCCATTCGACAACCCAGAAATAGCCCACCACATCTTTCTCTTTTGTCATTTTCTCCATTAGTTCACGCAAGTCATGTTCAAGTGTTTGGTGATTTAAGTGTGAATACCTGGCACTTTCCTTTTGGTAGAAAAAATCCATACGTAATGCCAAAAGGCATGAGTATCTGTTTATCATTTCATCGATGTGTGCATTAAGAACTGAAGCCAGGAACCAGTCTTCATTAAAATTTCTATCTGAATTTTTGAGCATAATTATTCCACTGCTGATGATGAGAGAGGCCAGTGCAAGCACTAAGTTAATGATGTTGCATGCAAGACTTTTCTTTAAGGTAATGCTGAGCTGATACTTAAATTAATTATTGCTTTAAAGGCGAGACTGGTTGTTCCAATAGTATTTGCGAGGGTGTTTAAAAGAGACATTGACAGTAAGCGGTGAATATAAGAACAAATGAGAGTGAGTGTAATTATATTAAAAAACCTATATTAAATTACGTAACCTTCCTGTGTAAAACACCAACACTAAAGGTTCTAACCTCGAGATGCTTGTATTCTATCCAGCATCCATTTTTCCACTTCGCTTTTTAGCCAGCGTGAACTGCGACCCAGTTTAATTGGTGCAGGGAACGCATTCTCTGAAATTAATCGGTAGAACCATTTGTCTGTCATGTTTGTATAGGCGGTGATGAACGTCATATCAACGAGCTGATCATTCAGTAAAGATGTGGTTGTCTGGGTGCTGGATGATATCGGATAAGTTTTGTTTGTCATGGAAATGCTCCCGCAATTTAGAGTGATGTCGGGAGAGGGCCTGTTGCCATCGATGGAGGAACGGGCATCCTTCTCATACCATTAGCTGATAAGTAGAAAATTACATCAGCTGGTTTTCACCAGCTAGTAGTGCTATCAGTACATAACGTGTCCGGCTCTGTAACGTCTGATAATAAGAACAGAACTGCCGTGAGCTACGTTCGCGGAGCATGTGACAATGTAAAACATAGTGAATGTCTGCTACAAATTTCTGTATGCTGTACAAGTTTTATGAATGATCATTTTTACCCGGCAAACCGCTGAAAGTCCTTTTTTTTAGAGGTTAGCGTCGATTTTCCTCTTACAAAAAACTTACAGTTTTCGAGCTATTTTCATTCAAAATGAAAACTTGTTTACTTCATGATCGATTCATTGTAAGTACTATTTATGGTGGATTTCCTACAGGAGGTAACGGTGAGCGATAGCGATAATGAGAATTATTATCTAAAAAGGATTGGTAAACTGGGCGCTGAAGAATTAGCAAGGCCAGAAGAATCTCCTTATGAGGGAGGGAACCGCTTTACCAGTCCTGAGAGCAAATTTAGTGTCGATTCTTTGCCAGAAGACGAGTCTGCGCAGGCAGCCGAGGATTGTGATATTGAAGACAGGACAGGAGAAACGGCCTCAGGCAATCCGATATCTGAAAGCAGCAAAAACGCCACTGGGGCTGATGATGCTATTAAGCGTTTGATGCAAAATATACAGGCTGGGGAAAAACGCAATGTTAAAAGTAAAAGTCTTCATGGTGGAGATTCTTCATGTCTACAAGACGTCGATTTAAAGTGGTTGAAGGGGGCGGTTAATTCACGTGCTATTTTTTGGTTTTGGGCGTATATACGAAAAGCCTCTACGCGGGAGCTTTGTTTACCTGAAAACACTGCGGGGTTAATTCCGGAATGGGATCGAAAAGAGGAAAACTTATACTCTTTTTTCAGACTCCCTGGTAATCCAACGAGTTCAGCTGAAAGAAGCCGGGTGATTATTACCTTCATGAATGAACTTTCTTGTTCCCTCAGTCCAGAACAAAGTAAGAAAACATTCGATTATATTCGTGGTGTCTGGCTTGTTTTTAATAGCCAGGTTCAAAGCCCCAAATGGTTAAAGAAAAATGATAATGAAGGCATTGAGTGGGCGTGGTCATATTTGTCAAAGAAAAAGGATATAAAAGGAAATGTTCTGTCATGGTTCAAACCCGCAGACCTTAATGAGCGATACATTGGTGTAATGGGCGCGATTGATTGCTGGGCCATACCGAGTAAACTGGATGTGGGAAATTATAGAAAATTTCTGGATGACAAAGATGCACTCCTGAAAAAAATGAGTGATTCTTTTAAGCAACGAAAAAGAAGGTCTGGAAAAAATGATTTGACAATCTCTGCCAAAGCCAGCAAGGAATTATCTGCGTTAGCAGTGGCACTTGATAAAAAAGAGATTAAAGTTATTGAAAAACTTATTCATGATGAGTATCTAAGATATAAAAGCAAGCTTTTTGATTACAAAAATCCATCCTAGACAGGCAACGATAACTCCAAAAAATATAACGCCTACATTACTCATGTGAGTCGCCGGGAGAAAAATTTCCCGGCATAGTTTTTTCACAGGAGTAAATCATGCCTCAAATCCCCGATTCGCAGGATACCAGTGATGCGGTGCATACCTGTCTCAATCTCTTACCCCGGCAAGCTACTGAACGTATTCTGTCCCGCCTCAAGGAGGCGATTAACTATGAACCCGTGATAGGCATCATGGGCAAAAGTGGAGCGGGCAAGAGTTCATTATGCAACGCGCTTTTTCAGCAACCCGTCTGTCTGACCAGTGATTTGCTAGGCTGCACCCGGGAACCCCAGCGTCTGTTACTCACCGTTGGTGAGCGCAGCATGACACTGGTGGATTTGCCTGGGGTGGGCGAGACACCGGAATACGACGAGGAATATCTGGCGCTCTATAAGGCATTGCTGGTTGAGCTGGATTTGATTATCTGGGTACTGCGTGCCGATGACCGTGCCCGGGCAACGGATATCACGGCATACAGGGCACTGATGGAAGCCGGTGCCGACCCTTCACGTTTCCTGTTTGTACTGACTCAGGCCGACCGCATTCCACCCCTCAGGGATGGTGAGCCCTGGCAGACATCACCTTCTTCTGAGCAATGCCTTTCACTGGCTTCAGTCAGTGCGCAGGTTGCCGGTCAGTTGCCGTCCTCTTTCCCGGTCATGGCTGTCTCTGCACATACCGGCTATAACCTGCCCGCCCTGGTGGAGTTGATTGTGCATGCCTTGCCCGTACAGGCCAGCAGTGCCGTGTATTGCCAGCTGAAACCAGAGCATCAGAGCCCGGACACTGACGCCGCTGTACGGCAGCAGTTTGGTGAGGCAGCGGGTAAGGCTTTTGACTCGGTGATTAATCCTGACCACCTGCCTTCTGTCTGGACTGCTCTGTTAAGGTGTCTCCGACAAAAATTAGTGCAACTTGCCACGACATTATGGGACCGAGTATTTGGCTGAAATCTGCCGCTTTACCCCTCAATTACCACATTCAAAAAACAGTATATTGATCTGTAAAAACGATCGATAATAGAATATCGATCGTTTTTATCTATTAAAATATCGATGTATAAGCCCCCTATTGATCGCTTTTACCTATCAAAGCAAAGGGATATTTCTTTCTCAAAAGTGTTCATGAGCACGACGAACAGGGACATTGACGTGATGGTCCGGATACAAAGATGCATCAGGTTCTGTGTACCGCGTCCTCCGTTGCCGCTTCTGATTCATTAATAAGGTGACATATGAAAATTCAGACCGTGATTGCACTTGTTTTGTCAGCCATTTCGGTTTCTGCTCAGGCGGGTAACTGGGCTGTGAAAAACGGCTGGTGCCAGACGCTGACCGATAATGGTCAGGCACTGGTGATGCTGAAAAACAACACCATTGGCATCTTTGGTCAGTTGCAGGGCTGCCCCAATGGTCCGCAGGAACTGATGGGGAGTCGCATCAGTGTAAACGGCAATCTGGTACCCACATCTCAGTTGTGCAACCAGCAAACAGGATTTAAGGCTGTTGAGGTTGAAGGTGGGCAGGCACCTGCAGCCGCCAGAAAGGCAATTGCTTCGATTGCAGGTCAGGAAACATCGACCCTTCAGGTCTTTGGTGCGCAACTGACATTCACCCGTGGGGACATGATGACGGTCTGCCCGAAATACGTATCTGCCCTTGATGCCAGTGCCGGGAGTCGAGCGCCGGAGATTAACAAAGGCTCAGTCATGAAAGCGGCCAAAGAAGCGTACACGAAAGAGTATGACCGTGACACGGCTGAGGCCGCTGATTTTGGCAGCTACAAAGTGGAGGGAAATACTGTGGTTTATGAGGTCTACAATGCCGGGTATCGTACCTACGATAAGGTGGTTGTGACCGTTGGTGCTGATGGTAAGGCCACCGGTGCCAGGGTTGAATACATGGGGCAATAACGTCTTATCCGCCACGCCATTTTTAATGTTAAAGGCCATGTTCTTTCGGGAGCGTGGCCTTTTCTTTTTATACCGATAAACACACAAAGGAGTGAATTATGCGATTAGCATCCCGCTTTGGTGCGGTGAACCTTGTTCGCCGTGACCGCCCCTTAACCCGTGATGAACTTGCTCACTATGTTCCCAGCGTGTTCAGTGAGGAAAAGCATGAATCGCGCAGCGAGCGCTATACCTGCATCCCGACCATCACTCTGCTGGATAACCTGCAGCGCGAAGGTTTTCAGCCGTTCTTTGCCTGCCAGACCCGTGTGCGTAACCCCGACAAGCGGGAACACACCAAACATTCTCCTCATCGATAAGCACAGACGATTCGCCCGCATCGATAATTCTGCGCTGTAAAGTCTGAAGTTCAGCTTCCAGCTTTTCAACTTCGTCCTGATGAAAATCCCGATCGTTGCGTTTTTGCAGCGTTGCTTGTTGTTGCTGGATCTCTGCCAGACTGCCCCAATCCTGCTTCAAAATTGTGCCGAGCTTGTCAAAAATCCCCTGACGACGGCTTAACCCTTCCATCGAGGTTTCCAGCTCAATCAGTTTCATTACCATTTCAGGTACTACGTCGAACCCTTGCGTTATCTGGGCCAACAAATCAGCATCGCTGGCATCAAAGCGCGATTGATCGTCAACCACCCAGTTCAGATCCTGCTGATATACCTCGCGATAAATACCCGGCAACGTGTCGTGCCAGTCTGGCTCATTAGGATCTTTTAACCACTCCTGGCGGATAGCGTGTAGCTCTGGCTGGGTAATTAACGTAATCGTGTGGCCTTGGGCGTTTAAATCACGCTCAATTTCCAGTAAGTCTTTTAACCACTGCTGGCGGTATTTGAGCCAGTAGGGGCCAGGAACATGCTTGCGCTCTGCACTGCGATCTTCACCATCTTTAGCGTACTGATAGCTCACCTTACCGGTGCGGCGTTTATAGTTGCGATAGGTATCTTTATTCACAGGATCGGTGGTAAACGCCAGCAGATCACGATATTTCAGCAATGGCGACATCCACTCTTCGCCATTTTTGATCAGACTTTCCATCGCTTTATCTTTGGTTACTACGGTACAGGTCCAGCAGCCAAAGCGAGAGTTTCCACAAGAAGGGGTACTTTCGTCGATCACCAGGGGACACTCACCCTGTGCGGAAGAGTCCATATACAGCGTCCACAGAGGACGGTTATTTCCACCCCACGGGCTTTCCCATTCGTCGATATCTTCAGGAGCATAGCGGAACGCGCCGCGCAGCAGTTTCCAGACGTCTTCAACATCCCAGGTATCAATAGGGGTATAGATAAACGCATTTGCCAGCGTGGTATGCCGGGCCAGGCGCGAGCCATCAATTTTGTGCTTTGCGATGACTTGCGCACGGGAGGCACTCTCGCTACTACGTGAGCCGAGGACAACTATCACTTCATCAAACTGGCTGACCTTATCTTTGATAAAGTCACTTACCGGGTTGATTTTCATGCGTTCTGTACACCAGCGGAAACTACGGGTTGGGGCTGGATAGCCTTTACCAAGCAGGTTTACCCAGAATGTCTCGTTGGTTTTTGGGGTTACAGCATGTTGTGTGATCGGTAAGCCGTCGCGCTTAGCGCCAGCTTCAATCTGGAGCATCGTTTTTTTGATGAGATCTACTACAACCGGCGTCTCTACGAGCGTGTCAGAGGAAACGACAAACACATCCTTCGTACGCATCTCCGGCGGAAGGCCCATCAACGCCAGATAAACAAGAGTAATAACTGCTGACGAGTCTTTACCTCCACTGTAGCCAATCACCCAAGGGCGTTTATCCGCGCAATAAACGCGCTGAACTTCCGAGACAAAATCAGCGAGAGTACGTCCAGCAAATTGCTCTTCGTTTATGAAATCTTCATAGTCGGCCAGATCATAGGCCTGAGTTAATGTACTCATGATACAACCATCTGAGCTTCAAGCTCTTGTTCTTCAGGAGAAAGGGGGAGAGACAGCGCAATTTTTAAAGCGTTGCACGTTAGCTGAATGGCGGTGCCGGTTTTGCTCAATTTGCCATGCTGCATTGCGCGCTTAATCATCTCAGGATTGCTTTTACGCCAGTCAAAGGATTTTAGCTTCGTAAGTTTTTCCTGCCAGTGCTCAGGTTCTTCAGCCAGTAGTGAACGGCCCAGAAGGCCCAAAGCTTGCAAACCGATACCGTGGGCATGCACATAATCCTGGCGGAGCTGCGCTGGAGATACTTCTTTTCGCGCAGCAAGCTGCCAGTCTGGCATGACTTTGAAAATAGCCTGCCAGTATAGCGTAGCGATATGCGTGTTGTCCTCAATACTGCCTACTTTAGGGTCTTTACCAAGCAGGGCACGGGTTGCCTGTTTAATGCTGCTTAGTGTGAACAGTTTATTGGAAAGCAAACTGATACTGGATTTCTCAAGTTCAGTAAGACCAATAAAGGGCTCGATAGACATGGCCAGATAGCGTGCAAGGTTTGAGCTTACGTCGCGATGATCGTAAAGTGCGGATAATGATGGGCTGGGACGGATGGCGTATTTATTCAGGTCTGCAAACATCTGCTGACTACGCCTTAAGCCTTCATCAACAAAGAACAATACAGGGATGTTGTCTTGTCCTAATTCAGGACGCTCAGAAAGGGCATCCTCGATAGCCTTACGGCGATGTTGACCATCATTGATAAGAATTTGAGCATCCATTGGTACGCGAAGCGTTCCAAGATTGTTGGAGTTTTCGAACTCATCAAACTGTACATCGACAGCAATGGATGCCGTCAATGCAGAGAAAACGTAATCTTTCGGGTTTTCAAGTAAATAACGAACCATTTCGGGAATGCGCGATTTGTTCAGAATACGCTGAGCACGCAGCTCAGGTGGAACGTCTGACTCATCAAAGCTGAAGATCTTAGGGATGATGCGCATAGGGCAAGTGGCAATGTAGAATGGCCGTCCTGCCTGGATGCCTCTCACAGCGGGGAAAGAGTAGCAATAATCTGCATCAAAGTTAGCCATGTTCTAGTCCCTGTTTTAAAGACGCAATTACGTTACATTTTACGTAAAAAATTTCTTATAACGAAATTTTTATGATGATAAAACACGAATTGTTAAAGATTTACGTATGATTTAACGTAACTCTTTGCTGCGCTTGATTCTTCTTGAATGTAAACCTCGAGCCAAAGATTTGGAGTAACGACTTGGCCGTATGAGCTCTAGATCGATACCAATTACTCCGGCATGCAAGAAGTTTACGTGTTGCCACGGTCTCCCAAAAAGCGTTGATCGTTGTGTAGGAACTGACACCGAAGGTGGCGAGCGAAAGCTCGTTCCTTTTTGAGAGCCGCTAAAACGCATGCTTTTTACCTAACCATTCTTCCTGTCTCCTTGTGAGAAGTTGACTGAACGAGACACTACGTTATTCGTAGCTTCTTTGGAATCTATAAAGCTACGTTTTACGTAGTTTTGCGAGAGTGCTCGAGAATTTTTGAAAATCTTACATAAAAATCAATCTAGCGGTTGCACTACGTAAAACGTAGTATCTTCCTTGGGCATTAACTACGATTATCGTAGTTATGAAAACATCCAATCCCCACAATCAGCTCTTCAGTCGACGCCTCAAAGAGGTGCGCTTAGACATGGCGTTATCGCAAAAAAGCTTGGGTATTTTGGCTGGCATAGATGAGTTTGCAGCGAGCGCACGTATCAACCGCTACGAGAAAGGGGTTCACCAGGCAAGCATTGAAGTCGTCCGGCATCTCGCTAAAGTTCTCGAAGTGCCTGTAGCATACTTCTACACAGAAGATGATGAACTGGCCTCTTTAGTCCGTCTTTGGCCGAAACTGGACTCGGAAAAGAAAAAAAACATCCTTCAGCATCTCTAAACAAAAAAGAGTGCTTCGCTGTACTTTCTCTTCTCGAAAGGCTTTCCAGTGATTTAGGACCAAAACCTTGCATTAGAATCTTGCTTCAGTTCGTCTGATTTCATTTCCTGAATCCCCCTCGCAAATTCCAGATTTACCCTGCACAAAACCGCTGTATTTATATTCAGCTCTGTATAATGAACCCCAGAAATTACGCCGAACGGCAAAGGAAGTATCGAAGATTATTTAAAGAAGAATTCGCGATATGAAGGTGCTGCAACACCCCCATACCGCTAACCACCAACAACTAAACAGGAGTTGAAAATGGCTGCGACGAATTTTAAGCCAGAGTTTACTGTTTGCAAAACAGAATCAGATGCTTTCACCGGCATGATTGAAAACCGCGAGCTGGTACGCAAAAACAGCGCCCGCCGTCTTCACGGCAACCAGACCAACGCGGCGCCCGTCCATCCCCGCGCGGAAACGCCGCAGGACAGTGCCGCCTGCTGCGAACTGTATGCATAGACATGAAATACCTTCTTCTGGGCGGCGAGTGGTTAACCCGTGCGGGCTTTATCGACGGCATGCCCGTAAAAATCCGCGCCATGAAAGACTGCATTGTGATTACGCCGCAGCATACAAGAGAATTATGGGGATGCCTGGAAGGGATGAGCGTGGTGAATATCAATAAACAGAAAGTCGCGCAATGGTTGAAGACGTTTCCGGGAGCGCTGAATGATACAGGCGATATACCGGCTGTTAAGCGTGGAACAGGGCAGGCGATTTCGGAGTAACCGTGCTTCCCACCTCATGTAATACTTGAAGCAATAAAACGATACGGGCATATTATCCCATGCCCGTAATCTTCAGAAATCACTCGTGCTTTACCTGCTCTTTCACAGCCTTAACCAGCACAGCGTGAAGTTCGCCAACGGTTAAATCGCGTATCACAGGTTCGGGTATGCCACGCACCCAGTGCATAAACCTACAGATGCCATAAAAATCTATACCCTCACCCGTAAACAGATACTCGTTCTCAGCAAGAGCGAACGTTTTCATATAGCCATCTTCTTCTGTGGCAAGCTGAACGCCAAAAGCTTCTTCGCAGTCTTCCAGTAGGTCTTCGCCATCCATACCGCAAATATGCAAATCGGCCTCAATCCAGGTGTTGCTATCAATAGGTTTACGATGTATCCCAGATGACTCACGTACGACCTCAATAACTTGTGCGAGAGTAGGTTTCATTTATAGAATATTCCATATTCGTTGACTTCATTAGGCTATCTGGCACTTAACGGTTACCCGCTGTCGTTAATAGATGAAGTTGAGCACTGGTCAAGAAAGCATGATTATCTGTGTTAACCCATAAAAACTATGGTTTGAAACCGGGTTTACCATTTGCCCTACGCCATTCCTTAACTTCTCTAACAATGCCTTCTGGACTATAATCTTTGCCCTCTTCAGGATAAAAAATCAGGTCAGAGCCTGCGGGGTGCTGGGTAAGCCGTTTAAATTCTCTAACCAATCGATTCTCGTCTTCTTCAGTTGGTGCGTCCGCATTGCAAATTTTGCGTACCAGTTCTAAAAATTCTTCTTCTGTGTAATCGCTTAACAGTCTCATATCATTCTCCCTTATGAATTTTGATGTGATGTTTTGGAGTGGTTATTCCCATATTATCAACGTCATACACCTTACCGCCCTGACTGATAGGTTGTATGTGATGAATTTCATAGCGTTCTCTTTTTCCAACCGAGTCAGGTGTACGTGTATAAGGGGCGTTTCCTTTACGCATACTTGCGCGGTTATTGCTGATAAATTGCTCCAGCAGTACCGGATCCCTCGACACCTCCAGCCAAAACGCCTTACGAAACTGGTCAAAGTCCGTAAATGTCTGCCCACGTAATCGATCCGCTATCTGGCTTGGAATAGGAGAACCATTCCCCGTATTCGCATCAGATAACCAAATGCCGCTAATTTTCTGTCCCTTGCCTGTGACCTGTCCGGGATTGTGGCGGATATAGACATAAATCGGCGGCACCCCGCCCACCGGCAGAATCAGAATATAATCCGCAAACGTCTTCTCTTCCGGTGTCGGGCTGGTCGTCGCACCAATCCCCGTATCCTCCGGCAGCGGATCAACCACAACCGGGTTCGGTATCCGTACCGGGTTGTGATTGCCCGTATCCCACGGCTTACTCTCTCCGGTGCGGTCCGGTGTCCAGATGAGGGTGATGCAGGGGTCTTCTTCGGTGGTAAAGGTATACGCCTGACGTCGGCTATCCCACTCCATCCTGCGAACGCGCACGCTGTCCTTGCCGGGCGGCGTATGCCAGCCTCGCGGTGTCGGGTTGCCGCTGGCGTCGTTCTCCCAGGTGAAGCGAACGCGGGTAGGGGCTTCCCGCATCTGCTCGGCGCGCATCCTGTCGATAAAATCCTGCTCGCCGTCGTTCAGCTTGCCGGGATACATCCCTATAAGCAGCCCTGCGACAGGTGCACCAAGGCCTCCCGTGGCTATCTCGCCAAGTGCAGCACCGCGCACGGCCCACGTGCCGGAAGTGATGGTACGCCCGCCAACCAGTACGAGTTCGCTGGCATCGGCTATCGCGTTCCGCGCGGTCCTGGCCCTTTCTTCGGCCGCAATGGCAGCCTGGTAGTCCATCTCCTCGTGATGCCCGTTCCACCAAAGATAAAGCGCGCTGCGGTGCTTCGGCTTTGGGATCGCCTTACGCTTTGCCGCCTGGGCGTGTTGCGGGGCGTCGTTAGGCATGGCCTGGTAAAATGCCATCTCGGCGAAGTTGGTGTGCGGCTCTCTTCCGGTACCCGCATCGTTACAGCCTTCACCGCGCAGGCAGGATTTCGCAAAGACCCGGTTGCGATCGCGTTCTTCTGCTTGTCGCTGCGCTTCGGCCTCTTGCTCTTTTCGGCGTGCTGCGAGCATGGCCTGATGCTTTTCCTGTGCGATCTGTTCAGGAGAGGGGCCGGAGCCGAGCCACTCTCCCGATGGGGCGATCACGCGGTTGGTTCCGTGCGGGCAGCCACAAATGACGACAGAACCATCGACGGCTGAGGTTTGTCCCATCCAGTTAACGCGAGGTTCGCCGTCTGCAACAAAGCCCTGCTTGCCGCATTTAGGGCATGCCGTAGTTCTATCGCCAACGCGGATAACGCCGCGACCGTGCTCGGTGCAGTTGGGCAGGGTGCTACAGCATATTGCGCCGGTAGTCGTTCTGTCGCCGTGCAGCGCCTGACCGCGGCCGTAGTTCGTGGATCGGTAGCCCATGGCCTATTCTCCGGGCCAGGTTAAGAAATCCTCTTGAGGTGGAATACCTTCGCGGGTGACCAGATAAGTACTGCCGAGCGGTGTGCTGATAATTTCATCATCGTTATCAAGCAGGCTGCCTACCAGGGCAACGCCGTGTCCTTTCCACGTAAACGCGGTTCCTGATGAGGTCATAATCGTGGCGAGCGTTCCATCCGGATAGGCCACACAGTCTCCTTCGACAATCGGGCTGGTGTAACTCCCATCGTCCATGAGCATTGTGGCTTCACGATCGACGGGAAGTACCATGCCGCCCATTCGGGTCTGGCTGCCAGCCGTGGCAATCCGCCAGATGGCGGTGACGGGATGTTGTCGATGAAAGGCTTCCTGTTCGGCAATAATGGCGCGCGCGTCCTCAGGCATGGCGGCCAGTTCTTCATCGGAAAAAGGCGAACGATCTATTTCCGCTTTTAACTCAGCGGTGAATTCATTGGTATAAAGCTGCATGACAATTCCTTGTAGGGGCAGAAGAGTAAATGCAGCAATGCTAGGTTTTAGACTGTATGGCGAATATACATAAAGTGGTTAATAAGTCGGGATAAAATCCGAAATAAATATCCATATTGATATTGGTCATCTTTTAAAGAAGGGATAGTAATGGTTCCTGTTAATTATAAATGTAATATTCGCTGAATTGCCGATAAATAATATTATGCAGCGCATGTAATATTTGAATACATACGCTGCATGACGTTATTTTAAAACACCGGCACCCCCAGCCCAACCTTCACCTCCCTCAACGTCTCCTGCGTCACCCCCTGCGCCCGTTCCGTTCCGCGCTTCAGCATCGCCATCAGCTCCCCTTTATCCTGCATGTACATCGCCCTCCGCTCCCGCATCGGCGCAATCAGCTCCTGCAAACACGCCTCCAGCTCGTTCTTACACACCCTGTCGCCCAGCCCGCCCGCCTGATAATGCGCCTTCATCGCCGCCACTTTCTCCTTGTCCGGATGAAACGCGTCGAGGTACGTAAACACCACGTTCCCCTCAATCTGCCCCGGGTCGCTCACCTTCAGGTGGTGCGGGTCGGTGTACATGGCGCTGACCGCACGATGAATCGTCTCTTCGCTGGCCGAAAGGTGCAGCGTGTTGCCCAGCGATTTCGACATCTTGGCACCGCCGTCGATGCCGGGCAGGCGGCTGGTGTCGCTCAGCATCGCCTTGCAGTGGCGCAGCACCGGGGCGGGCAGCAGGCTGTTCATCTTGTGCACAATCTCGTTGGTCTGCTCAATCATCGGCAGCTGGTCGTCGCCGACGGGCACGCACTCGGCCTTGAACGCGGTGATGTCCGCCGCCTGGCTGATGGGGTAGGCCATAAACCCGACCGGCAGCGAGCGGGCGAAACCCTTCTGCGCAATCTCGTTTTTCACCGTCGGGTTACGCTCCACGCGGGCGACGGTGACGATGTTCATATACAGCATCGTCAGCTCGGCAAGGGCGGGCAGGGCGGATTGCAGGCAGATCGTGGTCAGGTTCGGGTCGATGCCCGCGGCGAGGTAGTCGGCCAGCACTTCGGGGATGTTGTCGCGAATTTTTTGCGGGTTGCTGCCGTTGTCGGTCAGCCCCTGAAGGTCAGCAATCAGCACAAACTGGTTGTGCGTGTGCTGAAGCGCCACGCGCTGGCGTAGCGATCCGACGAAGTGGCCAAGGTGCAGCGGGCCGGTTGGGCGATCGCCGGTGAGGATGGTGGGTGCGTTCATAAAGACTCCTTAATGTGCAGTGGCCGAAAGGGGTCTTAGAAATGTGAAAGCCGCCTTTCGGCGGCTATCTGAAAATGAGGAAAACTACTCCGTGCCGCCTTTAAGAAGGCAGCCACCAGCGGTTTACGGTGAGCACGGCGTGGTTTATGTTCATCTCTTTACCGTACCATGTCCGGCGCGAAAAACAAAAGGGCACGTCATGCTGCAATCACTCAACCACCTGACCCTCGCGGTCAGCGACCTGCAAAAAAGCGTCACCTTCTGGCACGAGCTGCTGGGGCTTGCGCTGCACGCCCGCTGGAATACCGGGGCCTATCTCACCTGCGGCGATCTGTGGGTCTGCCTGTCGTACGACGAGGCGCGCCAGTACGTGCCGCCGCAGGAGAGCGACTACACCCACTACGCGTTTACCGTGGCGGAAGAAGATTTTGAACCGTTCTCGCAAAGGCTCAAGCAGGCGGGCGTCACCGTCTGGAAGCAGAACAAAAGCGAGGGGGCATCGTTCTATTTTCTCGACCCGGACGGGCACAAGCTGGAGCTGCACGTCGGCAGCCTCGCCGCGCGGCTGGCGGCGTGTCGCGAGAAGCCCTACGCGGGCATGGTGTTTACCTCAGACGAGGCTTGAGGCGCGCACCTTCAGCCTGCCCGCCAGCGTCACGTGCGTGGCGGCATCTTCCTGATTGCACAGGTACTCCACCGCCAGCCGTCCCAGCTCGCTGTAGGGCAGCTGGATGCTGGTCAGCGGCGGGGTGAGCTGCTCGGAAATCTTCTGGTCGTCGTAGCCCGCCAGCAGCATATCCTGCGGAATGCGCACGCCGTTCACCGCCAGCGCCTGGTAGCAGCCGATCGCCAGCCAGTCGCTGGCGCAGAAGATGGCGTCCGGGCGCTCGGTCAGTTCCAGCAGCGAAGCTGTCGCGGTAAAGGACTCGCTGAACTGCCAGTTGGTCTGGCGCACCAGGCCGTCGTCGCACGCCAGTCCGGCCTGCTGTAATGCCGCCTGGTAGCCCGCCAGACGCTGGCGCGAGGCCTCCATCCAGCTCTCGCCGGTGATGTGGGCGATGCGCGTGGCGCCGCAGGCGATGAGGTGTCTGGTAACCTGGAAAGCGTTGGCGTAGTCGTCCGGAATAAACGACGGCAGCAGCGGCGAGCCGGGGTCGCGCTGGTTGAGCAGCACCAGCGGGATGCGGGTGCAGTCCTGGAATGCCGTCATATCGACGACGTTCGTGACCGGAGAGGCAAGGATAATCCCGATGCAGTTGCGCTTGTCCAGCTGGCGGATGATGTTCAGGGCCAGCTCCACGTCGTCGCCGTAGTCATAGACGGTGAGCAGGGTCTCGTTGCGCCACGCCGCTTCCCGCGCCTGGCTGATGGCGTCGATAAACGGGTCGAAGCTCTGCATGGAGCTGACCAGCAGGGCGATCTCCTCCTGGTTGCGCGGAGCGTGAACGGCGGGGAGGCGGTCGTAGCCGAGCTCGGTGGCGACGCCAATCACCCGCTGGCGGGTGTCGTCGCTGAGCTTGATGTTGCGGGACTGGTTGAGCACCAGCGATACCGTCGCCTGCGACACCCCCGCCGCCCGCGCAATATCGTTCATCGTCACTTTTGTTTTTCGCTTCATCCGTCCTCTCCCTTTCGCGAATTTGCATCATACCCTAACCGCGCGCTTCCGCGCCGTCGATCACGTTTCTCATCCATCGAAGCGTGAACTTTGTGAGAGGCGTCGCTTTTCTGAGCGCCACGATTTGCGCATTTATTCTGCAACTAATATTTATTAGCTAAATATTATCAGTAAGAGGATGCGTAATGAAAGAGCAATGGAGCAGGGAGCAGGCACAGGCGTGGTATCAGCAGAAAGGCTGGCTGTGCGGGTTTAACTATCTGCCGTCGACGGCGGTGAACTGGACCGATATCTGGCAGGAAGAGACCTTCGATGCCGAAACCATCGACCGCGAGCTGGGCTGGGCGGCGGAGGCGGGCTATAACACCCTGCGCATCAACCTGCCGTTTATCGTCTGGGAGCACGACCGCGACGGGCTGATGGCGCGCATCGACCGCTTTTTGACGATTGCCGACGGTCACGGGTTCAGCACCATGCTGACCCTGATGGACGACTGCGGGTTCTCCGGCGACGAGCCGTACCTCGGCCCGCAAAAGCCGCCCGTACCGGGCAAGCACAACAGCCAGGCGGCAGCGAGCCCGGGACGCGATAAGGTGTGCGATCGCGACTGCTGGCCACAGATTGAGCGCTATATCCGCGACGTTGTGCGCCAGTTCCGCGAGGATAAGCGCGTATTGCTCTGGGATCTGTATAACGAGCCGGGCAACCGCGGCATTTTCGCGACCGGCACGGAGGAGGTGTTGTACGACGAGAAGCTGGAAACCTGCGCGCACGAGTTGATGAAGCAGGCGTTCCGCTGGGTGCGTGAGGAAGACCCGACCCAGCCGCTCACCATCTGCGCGTGGCGTCTGCCGGCGGAAGAAGAGGGCGAGACGTTTTACCAGCACCCGCTGGACCAGACCGCGCTGGCGCTGTCAGATGTGGTGAGCTACCACGCCTATACCAATACCGGGCGCATGACGGCGATTATCCAGCAGCTTCAGGCGCTGGGCCGCCCAATCTTCTGCACCGAATGGCTGGCGCGTCACGTGGGCGGCACCATCGAAGAGCAGCTCCCGCTGATGTACATGGCGAAGGTCGCGCCGTATCAGTGGGGGCTGGTGCGCGGTAAAACCCAGACCTGGCTGCCGTGGCCGGTAGTGATGAAGGAGTCCACGGACTACTGCCGCCTGTGGTTCCACGACGTGTTTGAGGAGAACGGTATCCCGTTCTCACGAGCTGAAATCGCGCTGATGAAGAAGCTGCGCAAAATCGCCCCGAATCCGCAGGGCTGATAATAATGACCCGGCGCGCTGTCGCCGGGCAACCAGGTACGCACTATGGCAATGACAATGAAAATACCGTCTCGCGAGTTGTGGTCTTACTTTGGCTATGGTTTAGGTCAGTGTTTTAGCTTTGGTTTAGTGGGTTCGTTTATTAACTATTTTTACACCGACGTGCTGGGGATCTCGGCGCTGGCGGCAAGCACCATCTTCCTGATTGCCCGCGCGTGGGACGCGGTTCACGATCCGCTGTTTGCCAGCATTATGGACACCATTAACAGCCGGTTCGGCAAGTTTCGCCACTTTTTACTGATCGCCCCGCTGCTGATCACCGGGGTCACCCTGCTGGCGTTCTATAAAATCGAAGCGGACATGACCACCAAAATCCTCTACGCCGGGGTGACGTATATCCTGTGGGGGACGCTGTACGCCATCTCCGATATCCCGTTCTGGTCGATGTCATCGGTGATGACCAACGACTCCGGCCAGCGCACCCGCGCGGTGACGGCGGCGATGCTTGGAGTGAACGCCGGGATCGCCTGCGCCAACATCTTCTTCCCGAAGCTGGCGGCGTTCTTTGCCCAGTACAGCAACGATAAAGGCTACTTTATGGCGGCGCTGGTGATGATGCTGGTGGGCCTGCCGCTGATGCTCAACGGCTTTATGCAGATCAAAGAGCGCGTGCCGCCGAGCCCGGAAAAGGTGACGATGCGCGACACCTTCCACAACCTGCGCCAGAACAAGCCGCTGTTTATCGTCCTGCTGTCGTTTTTTTTCTGCGTGTTCCATAACGTGGCGGGCGGTCTCTATATCTACTTCTTTATCAACAATATGGGCGACGGCAGCCTGCAAATGGCAATTGGCGTGATGGGGATAGTGGCGGCGGTGCTGTGCCTGGTCGCCCCGCTGCTGACGCGCCGGATGCAGAAGCGGAAGCTGTTTATGATCCTCTGCGGGCTGGACGTGGCGGTGCGCGTGGTGATGTGGTTCACGGGCTATCAGCACACGGCGTTGCTGTTTATCCTGCTCGGCCTGAGCACGCTGTTCGTGATGATGACCAACATCCTCACCTCGTCGATGATTGCCGACACCATCGAGTATGCGGAGTATCACACCCACAAGCGCTGCGCGGCGATCACCTTCTCCGGGCAGACCTTTACCGGCAAGATGTCGGTGGCGGTGGGCGGCGGGCTCATCGGCGTGTTTCTGACGATGATCGACTATGTGCCGCAGGCGCAGTCACAGAGCGACAGCGTGCTGGCGGGGCTGTTCTTCGGCATTTGTTTGTTACCGGCGATAGGCTCGCTGATCCGAATGGGCTTTATGTCGCGCTTTAACTTTACCGAGGAGAAGCATGCGGAGATTTGTCGGCTGCTGGCGGAGCGGAATGCGTCTGCGAAAGCGCCGGGTGGCGGCTGCGCCTTACCCGGCCTACAGGACCAGCCCTTGTAGGCCTGATAAGCGAAGCGCCATCAGGCTTCGCGTAATGACTTACAGCGACTTCACAAACGCCAGCAGATCTTCGTTGAGCTGGTCCTGGTGGGTCAGCGCGAAGCCGTGCGGCGCGTTGTCGTACACTTTCAGCGTGGCGTTTTTGATCATCTCTGCCGCCAGCTTGCCGGTCGTTTCAAACGGCACGATCTGGTCGTTGCTGCCGTGGATCACCAGCGTCGGCACGTCGATTTTCGCCATATCCGGGCGGAAGTCGGTTTCGGCGAAGGCGGTTACGCAGTCGATGGTGCCCTTCAGGGACGCCAGCAGGGCGATGTTCAGCGTCTGCGTCAGGGCACCGGCAGAAACGGTCTGCCCGGCGTTGGTGCCGTAGAATGGGGTGGCGAAATCGCTGATGAACTGAGCGCGATCTTTACGCAGTCCGTCGCGAATCCCGCTGAACACGCTCTGATCGACCCCTTCCGGGTAGCTTTCGGATTTGCCGAAAATGGGCGTTACCGCGCCCAGCAGGGCAAGACCGGCCACGCGTTCGCTGCCGTAGTTGTTGATGTAGCGCGTCACGTCGCCGCCGCCCATGGAGAAGCCCACCAGCGTCACGTCGCGCAGATCCAGCGTGGTGATCAGGTCGTTAATGTCGGACGCAAAGGTATCGTAGTCATAGCCGTTCCACGGCTGATCCGAACGCCCAAACCCGCGACGGTCAAAGGCGATGGTGCGGTAGCCGCGCTCGGCCAGGAAGTTCAGCTGGCTGTCCCACATGTCCCCGTCCAGCGGCCAGCCGTGGCTGAAAAGAACCGGTTTGCCCGCGCCGCAGTCTTTGTAATAAATCTGCGTACCATCTTTTGCCTTAAACGTTGCCATAGTGTGTTCCTCTACAGGTGATTGTTATGTTCAGACCGGCGCGACCAGATAACGAATTGCCGGTGATGTTGTGCCCTGATGAAAAGCCAGAACGCGGCTCTGCAACAGGAGGTCATTCATGGTGTGGCGCTCCTGCTGGCGCAGATGCTCGATCCAGGAACCCATCAGGAAGGTTTCGATAAACAGACCCGGACGTTCAATATCTTCGTACACCGCCCAGCTCATCGCCCCGGCGCGGCGGCGCACCCGGCGTAGCTCGTGCACGGCCTGCAAAAACGCTTTCGCGTTCTGCGGGTCGATGATGTACTCATGCGAGACCAGCACCGGGCCACGCTCGTTCGGGAGTTCAATCTCCACCCCGTCCAGCGGCTGCCCGCTCAGGTCGAGATTTAAATCCGGATCTTTCTCCAGCTTCCAGCGGAACACCGTCATGCTCGCCAGCACCATCCCCAGCGTGGCGACAACCAGCGAAGCCGGAGTGCCGAACTGCGAGGCGATCTGGCCCCAGACGGCGCTGCCTGCGGTCATCGAACCGAAAAAGACCGTCAGATACACCGCCAGCGCCCGGGCTTTTACCCAGCGTGCGGCGCTGCGCTGCGCGCCAAGGTTGAGGGTGGAGAGCACCGCAATCCACGCGAAGCCGGTAAAGAACTCAAACAAGTTTAGCAGCCAAAAGTGACGTACAAATGCCAGCGCCAGCATGGTGATCGCAAACGTCAGGCTGGCGGCCACCATCAGCCGATCGGCGTTCAGCCGCTGGCGCAGACGCGGCAGCAGGATGGCCCCGGCAATGGCGCCAAGGCCGATACACGCCAGCATCACGCCGTAGCCCGCCGGGCCTAAGCCCAGCTCGCGGCGCGCCACCAGCGGCAGCAATGCCCAGCCCGCGCTGCCGAAAACAAAAAAGGCCACGGTGCGCACCAGCACGTTGCGCAGCACCGGCGCGGCGTGCACGTAACGAATCCCGGAGCGCACCGCAGAGAAGAAGTGCTCCGGTGGCAAACGCTGCACGGACGGTGCCGGACGCCAGCGCCACAGCACCCACGCCACGCCCATCACGGACAGCGCGTTCAGGGCAAACACCATCCACGGCCCGGCAAGCGACAGCAGAAAACCGCCCAGCGCAGGGCCAATTGCCCGGCTGATATTGACCCCGAGCGAGTTAAGCGCCACGGCGGAACCCAGCTCGGGCTTGCTCACCAGGTCAGGGACAATCGCCTGAAACGGCGGCGAACTCATGGCCGCACCCACGCTCAGCAGAAACGTCGCCACCAGCAGAACGGTGGGGGTGACGTGTCCGGTAAAAGAGAGCAGCGTCAGCCCGGCGGCGGCAATGAACACCCACAGCTGGGAGAAGAGCAGGTATTTACGTCGATCAACGATGTCCGCCATCACCCCGGACGGCAGGGCGAAAAGGAACATCGGCAGGCTGCTCGCCGCCTGCACCAGCGCGATATCCAGCGGATCGGCGCTGAGCGTCAGCATGCTCCAGTTGATACCGACGTCGCTCATCCATGAGCCGACGTTAGAGACCACCGTGGCGATCCACAGCATGCGGAACACCGGCTGGCTCAGCGGCTGCCAGGGTGAAACCGCGGGGGCGGGCGTCGTCTCGACGTGTGCGTCGCGAACGTCGTTTACCTGGGTCATGCGAACCTCTCCGTTGTTTTACGCTGCACTCGCCACTGGCCCGGCCCGGTAAGGGCGAGGGTGGTGAAGATAATCAGCAGCAGCCAGCCAAACTGCCCCTCGGCAATCGACCAGTTCGGGTGGACCGCCAGCATCGCCACCAGCAGCACGGCGATAATCGGCAGGCACGCCAGGCGGGTGTAAATCCCCGCAATGATAAACAGCGGGCAGATCACCTCGGCGACGATCGCCGGGATCAGACTGGCATACGGCCCAAAATCAAACGGATCTTCGATGCGCGTCAGCTCTTCGCTGAAGTGCAGCACCTTCGGCAGGCCGTGCACGTAAAGCAGCAGCAGGCTGCCGGTCAGGCGCAGAAAGAACAGCCCCGGATCGATCCGGGGCGAAGCGTCATTTTGTTTCATCAGAATGCAAAGCAGCTGCAACCCAGCGCCCCCCAGAAAGCGTTATCGTCGGATACCGGCATCTCTGACGTGCGGGCAAAGTCATGCTGGTGGTTGTGAACCCCGCACGGGCCGCTACAGTGGTGAGTCACACTCATACCCACGCGTGCGGCCTGCGGCGGCGCGCTGCGGTAGTGGCCCGGCACCTTCACCACCGGGGACCACTCGGGCAGGACCGGAATGGCGGGCGGCGCGAGTGGGCCAAAAGCGCCTGCGGCATAGACGATATCGCCGTTCACCACGGTGAGGACGGACTCGATGCCCTTGATCTCCTCCTCCGGCACGCGGAAGTAATCTTTGCTGAGCACCGCCAGATCCGCGAGCTGGCCCGCTTTGATCTGCCCCTTCTGGTTCTGCTCGCTGGAGAACCACGCGCTGCCCTGGGTCCAGAGCATCAGGGCGGTATCGCGATCCAGACGGGCGCTGTGATCGTACATCTGCATCCCGCCAACGGTGCGCCCGGAGACCAGCCAGTAGAGCGCGGTCCATGGGTTATAGCTCGCCACGCGGGTGGCGTCCGTTCCCAGGCCCACCGGCACGCCGGTCTCGAGCATTTTCGCCACCGGCGGCGTGTGGCGGGTGGCTTCGATGCCGTAGCGCTCGGCAAAGTACTCGCCCTGGAAGGCCATGCGGTGCTGGACGGCAATGCCGCCGCCGAGTGCTTTGATGCGGTCAATGTTGGCCTGCGACACGGTTTCGGCGTGGTCGAAGAACCAGTGCAGCCCGTTGAACGGAATGTCACGGTTCACCTTCTCGAACACGTCCAGCATGCGGCTGATGGATTCGTTGTAAGTGGCGTGCAGGCGGAACGGCCAGCGGTGCTCCACCAGATGGCGCACTACGCGCTCCAGCTCGTCCTCCATGCCCGGTGCGAGATCCGGGCGCGGCTCGAGGAAGTCTTCAAAATCGGCGGCGGAGAAGACCAGCATCTCGCCCGCGCCGTTGTGGCGGAAGAAATCGCTGCCCTGGCCCGGCGTCAGCATGTCGGTCCATTTTTCAAAGTCTTCCAGCTCGTGGCCCGGACGCTGGGTAAACAGGTTGTAGGCGATGCGGATGGTCATCTGCTTTTTCTCGTGCAGCTCGGCAATCACCTCGTAATCTTCCGGGTAGTTCTGGAAGCCGCCGCCCGCGTCGATGGCGCTGGTCAGCCCCAGACGGTTCAGCTCGCGCATGAACTGGCGCGTGGAGTTGACCTGCTGCTCCAGCGGCAGCTTCGGCCCTTTCGCCAGCGTGGCGTACAAAATCATGGCGTTCGGACGGGCAATAAGCATTCCGGTCGGGTTGCCGTTGGCGTCGCGCTGGATCTCCCCGCCCGGCGGGTTCGGCGTGTCTTTGGTGTAGCCGACCACCTTCAGCGCGGCGCGGTTGAGCAGGGCGCGGTCGTACAGGTGGAGGATAAACACCGGGGTGTCAGGCGCGGCGTCGTTAATTTCGTCGAGGGTCGGCATGCGGCGCTCGGCGAACTGGAACTCGCTCCAGCCGCCCACCACGCGCACCCACTGGGGCGACGGCGTGCGCAGGGCCTGCCCTTTTAGCATCCGCAGGGCGTCGGCCAGGGACGGCACGCCTTCCCAGCGCAGCTCGAGGTTGTAGTTCAGGCCGCCGCGGATCAGGTGCAGGTGCGAGTCGTTCAGGCCGGGGATGGCGGTGTGGCCTTTTAAGTCGACCACCTTAGTGCCGTCGCAGTGGTGTTGCATCACCTCGGCGACGGTACCCACTTCCAGAAATTTTCCGTCGCGCACGGCAACGGCTTCCGCGACAGGATTCTCGCGATCGACGGTGTGAAACTGGCCGTTAACCAGAATGAGATCGGCTTTACCGAGGGTAACCATAATAGCTCCAGACTAAGAGGGGAATGGTCAGGATTATGGGAACCGGTTTCGGCAAAGATCCAGTTATACAATAGGATAGGTATACCAAAGTATAACTATACCTAAGGTTAACTATACGAAGAGATAATTACACCACAGCGCTGTGGGTCATAGGATGAACGCGATTTTATCGGCGTGCTGTTCGCGGCGATTTTAACCTTTAACCTCACTGGATAATCTTATGACCACTTCTAAGCTCGAAGTCTTAACCCCTGCCAACTGTCAGATCATCTTCATCGATCACCAGCCACAGATGGCGTTCGGCGTGCAGTCTATTGACCGCCAGGTGCTGAAAAACAACACCGTGGCGCTGGCGAAAGCGGCTAAGGTGTTCAACATCCCAACCATCATCACCACCGTTGAGACCGAAAGCTTCTCCGGCAATACCTATCCGGAGCTGCTGGACGTGTTCCCGGGCCAGGACATTCTGGAGCGTACCTCCATGAACTCCTGGGACGACCAGAAGGTGCGCGACGCGCTGAAGACCAACGGCAAGAAGAAGGTGGTTGTCGCGGGCCTGTGGACCGAAGTGTGCAATAACAGCTTTGCCCTGTGCGCGATGCTGGAAGGCGACTACGAAATTTATATGGTGGCAGACGCCTCCGGCGGCACCTCCAAAGAAGCCCACGACTTCGCGATGCAGCGCATGATCCAGGCGGGCGTGATCCCGGTGACCTGGCAGCAGGTGATGCTGGAGTGGCAGCGTGACTGGGCGCGCAAAGAGACCTACACCGCGGTGATGGATATCGTGCGCGAGCACTCCGGCGCCTACGGAATGGGTGTGGATTACGCCTACACCATGGTGCACAAAGCGCCGTCTCGTCAGAAGAGCGAGCACCGCACCTTAGCGCCGGTTCCGGCACGCTAAGTCCCGCTGGCGGGCTGGTCCCTCATCCGGCTCGCCGCTGCCTTTTTCTCTGGAGTTCACAATGAGTACAGGGTTGATATCCCTCGCGGCAGGCGTGTTGATTGGCCTGATGTATGCCGTGCTGAAGGTGCGTTCCCCCGCGCCGCCCGCGCTGGCGCTGATTGGCCTGCTGGGGATGCTGGCGGGGGAACAGGCGATGCGTCATCTTTTATCCCGCGATAATCCCGCGGGCGTGCAGGTGACGGTTCCCCACGTTCAGCACCTGACCGGAGCGTCATCATGAAGGCCTGGATTATTTCGCTGGTGTGCGGGGTCGCGGCTGGGGTACTTTACGCCCTGCTCGACGTGCATTCCCCGGCGCCGCCGGTCGTCGCGCTGCTTGGCCTGTTCGGCATGCTGGTGGGTGAACAGCTAATCCCCATCGGACGGCGTCTGGTGAGCCGCGAACCGTTGACCCTGGCCTGGTTTCGTCATGAATGCGTACCGAAGATCAGCGGTACCGCGCCCCCAGCGCCCGCGAAGGAAAGCCGCGACGCGTAACGATTTGTTTGAGGAAAGACAGCATGACGCTGCCGTGGCGCATTGCCATCATTGATGACGAACGCTCTGTTCGCAGCGGGCTCAGTAACCTGCTGCAATCGGAAGGGTATGCTACCGATACCTTCGATTCGGCAGAGGTGTTTTTGAGCCACCCTCTCGCCCTGTCCGGCGCGTCGCTGGTGATCACCGACATCAAGCTACGCGGCATGAACGGCATCGAGCTGTTTGAGAAGCTGCGGTTGCTGGCCACGCCGCCACCGCCAATACTGTTTATCTCCGGTCATGCTGATGAAAATATGCAGCGGTATGCACTCAGTCTGGGCGCCGCTGCATTTTTGCGTAAGCCGATTAACATCGATATTCTGCTGGATCATATTCAGCGGGAGCTGACCCGCCGACAATAAGGATCGCGGATGAACGAACATACGTCGCCTGCATTTTGGCCCGCCCGGGGAAGTCTCCATGAAGGGCGGGCTTTTGTTCTGAAAGAGGATGTCATTTTTACCGTGCTGGCGCAGGAGGGCGGCATCTCCTGGATGAACGGGCGGCATCCCCAGTCCGGCGGTTCGTTTATTATTGCCACCGCGGTCAGCGATGAAGAAGAGGAGCGGGCCACCCGGCTGCTGAAAAACGAGTTTGCCCTGCGCGATCGGCTTCATGACGGCTGGGCTATCCGGCCCGTCGCTTCAACCCAGTACCGTGGACGTTTTGCGCTGGTCTACGCGCCGTTCTGCTTTGAACTGCTGGCGTGCCGGGCAGGTAAGGCGATTTCCGGGATCGCCCGCTTTATCGAAATGGCGATCCGCATCTGCGGTCCCCTGCGCCAGATGCATCTGCACAACCTGATCCACGGCGATATCAAACCCGGGGCGTTCTTCGTTCATCACGACGCCACCTGCCGTCTTTGCAGCTTCGGTCTTTCCTGCGGCACCTCCGACGCGTTCACCCAGTCACGGCTTGCCGCGTCTGGCGGCACGCCCGCCTACATGTCACCGGAACACACCACGCGTACCCGGCGCGCCGTCGACAGCCGGAGCGATCTCTACAGTCTGGGTATCGTGCTTTATGAACTTCTGACCGGGCGATTGCCGTTTGAACTGAGCGCTGATGACCAGACCAACTGGGCGCATTACCACATTGCCTCTGAGCCGCTTGCGCCGGGGCGGGTGCGCCCGGACGTACCCGGCATGCTGTCGACCATTATCCTTAAGCTGCTGGAGAAGAATCCGGAGAATCGCTATCAGACCGTCGACGGGCTGATTGCCGACCTCAGGCGCTGCCAGGCGACGCTGACCGCCGAAGGTGAGATCGTCGACTTTATTCCCGGCCAGCAGGATCGCTCTCCGGCGATCCATCTTGCCGATTCGCTTTTCTCTGCGCATCCGCAGGCCAGCGACGTCATCGCCGCGTTTGAGCGGGTCAGCCAGAGCGGTGCGCCGGAACTGGTGACTATTGGGGGGCCTTCGGGGATCGGCAAATCTTCCGTGATCGCCACCACGCTGAAATCGCTGCAACAGCGCAAGGTGCTGCTGGCGGTGGGCAAGGTCGATCAATATTCTCCCACGTTGCCCTACGGCGTGCTGAGTTCGGCGTTTCGGACGCTCACGCTGCACCTGCTCGGGCTGCCAGCCGGGGAGGTAGCGACGTGGAAAATCCGCCTATCGCGCGCGCTGGAAGGCTTCGAGGAGCTGGCCGTCAGCCTGGTGCCGGAGCTGAATTTACTCCTTGAGAACAAACCGCGTTTCTCTGCGGATACCTTTTCCATCGACGCGCGGGCGCGCTTCAGCCATATGATGCTGGCGCTGGTGAAAACCTTCGCCACCCAGGGCGCGCCGCTGGTGCTATTGCTGGATAATGTGCAGTGGATCGACGCCGCCAGCCTGCAAACGCTCGATCACCTGCTGCGCGCCTGCGGCGCCATCCCGCTGCTGGTGGTGGTGGCGCACCGCGATCTCAGTTCGCTTTCTGAGCCCACCTTGCAGACCGCGCTGGCGAGCCTGCCGGAGGCGGCGCAACACGCCACGACGATCGTGCCGCAGCCGCTGTCGGTGAAGGCCGTGGCGCGCTGGCTCGGGGGGATTTTTCATGCCCGCAGTACCGGTACCGCCGATCTTGCCACGCTGATCCATGAAAAAACCGGCGGCAACCCGCTGTTCGTGCAGGAATTTTTCCGCCGCATCGTCGATGACGGACTGGTGGTGCACAACAAATATCAGGGGAAATGGCATTACGATCTCCAGGCCATCCGCGCCCGGCACTACACCGAGAACGTGGTGACGCTGGTGCTTGAACAGCTCAAGGAGATGCCCGACGAGACGCGCCGCCTGCTGGGCAGCATCGCCTGCCTCGGCTGCACGGGCGAGCTGGAGATGCTGTGCCGCGTGGTGGGGCGGTCGGCGGCGGAAATCCGCTACGCGCTTCATCCGGCGGTGACCGCTCAGCTGATTGTGCTGACGGAGAAAGAGTACGCTTTTACCCACGATCGGGTGCAGGAAGCCGCCTTTGCCCTGCTGGATGAGGGCGAGAAAAGCCATCTGCACCTGACCACCGCCAGCCTGCTGGCGGATGCCGCGCGGCAGACGGCGGGCAACGAACTGCTGTTCCGCGCGGTTCACCACGTCAGCGCCGCGCTGGACTGCATCCAGCCTGCACCCCAGCGGCAGCGATTCCGGGAGCTGAGCCTTCAGGCCGCGCGGCGTGCGAAGCGTACCGGCGATTACCTTTCCGCCTTAAGCTATATCCAGACCGCCAGAGCGCTGGGGAATGCGGGCCCGGTCTCGGACTTTATGCTGGATATCGAAGAGGCGGGCTGTGAGTTTGCGCTCGGACACCTGGAGCGCACGCGTGCGCTGTGCGATGCGATCCTCGGTTCACCGGGCGGGCTGACGGAGAAAGCGCTGGCCGCCAACCTGCTGGCGGAAGTTTATATGCGCCAGTCGGAGATCCGCCTGGCGCTGGAGGCGTCGTTATGCTGGCTGGGCGTGTTCGGGATCCAGATCAGCCGCTACCCGGAAAATGCCGAATGTGACGAGGCCTGGCAGCAGTTCTGTCAACGCACCGCCGACGCGCCGCAGAACCCGTTTTCTCAGCTTAAGCTGATGGAGAACGCAGAGACCGAAGCGGTGATGAACCTGCTTTACAGCGCCAGTATTTTCGCCAGCTTTACCTGCCCGCGCCTGCACTTTTTACTCCTGTGCCGGATGATGCACCTCACGCTCGATCACGGCATAACCGGTGCTTCCACCACGGCGATGGCCTGGTTTGGCGTGCTGATTGGCCACCGCTACGCCGAATACCGTCTCGGGTTTGAGTACGGCACGCTGGCTCGTGAGCTGGTGAACCGCCACGGCTATGATGCCTATGAAGCCAAAACTCTGCTGCCGCTCGACCAGCTCAGCGTCTGGACCCAGCCGCTGTCGTACACTATCGAGTGCGCCAAGGCCTGCTTTACCTCAGCGGTGACCCACGGCGACATGACGATGGCCTGCTTCGCGGCCTGTCATCAGATCATTAACTTCCTCTCCCGGGGCGATCATCTGGATGGCGTGCTGACCAGCATCGATCGCGGTCTGGCCTTTGTGCGCAAAACGGATTACCAGGACATTGAAACCGTTCTGCACATTCAGCGCCGCTACGTGGAGTTTTTACGCACGCCGGTGACGGGCCCATGGAGCGCCGCCCAGGCGCTGCCTGACGATCTGCTGCCCGCGCCGCCGGAGCAGGCGCCCGAGCAGACCTCGACCATGCTCTTCTGGTACTGGCTCTATCGCGGGATGGCGCACTTTTCCTGCGGCGAATACGCCGACGCACAGGCGGATTTAGAAATGGCGGGCTGGTATGCGTGGTCCGCGCCGGGTCATATTCATCTGCTGGATTACCATTTTTACAGCGCGCTGGCGCTCTCCCGCCAGCTCACGCCGGAAACCTTTTCGGCGGATTATCGCCGCAGTATTCATCACCATTACGACAAAATTGCCCTCTGGGCGCGGATCAATCCGGGCACATTTGCCGATAAAGAGGCGCTGATTTATGCCGAAATCGTCCGTCTGGACGGCATGAACAGCATCGCGCTGGAGCAGTATGAAAAAGCGGTGCGACTCTCGCGGGAGGGCGGGTTTAACCCGATCAATGCCCTGGCGCACGAGCTGGCCGGGCGTTTCTCGCTGGCCTGCGGCTACCCGACCGCCTCCGACGCCCATTTCCGCGGCGCGATTGCCGCCTGGGGGCGCGTCGGGGCGCAGGCCAAGGTGCGCCAGCTGGAGCAGGATTTCCCCCATCTGCTGGCCTCCGGGCAGAGCCGCGCGTATGACACGGCGGCGTTTGCCCAGAACGAGGTGATCCGCGATTTACAAAGCGTCATCAAAGCCTCACGCGCCTTATCCGAAGAGATCAACCTTGAACGTTTAATCGAAAACCTGATGACGCTGCTGCTTGAACGGGCCGGGGCGCAGCGTGGCCTGCTGCTGCGTGTCAGCGATAATCACATCCCGGAGATTGAAGCCAGCGCCTGGACCAGTACCGACGGCGTGCGGGTGCGCATCCTGAAAGCGTCACCGATGGCGACGGACATGCCGCTGTCGGTGCTGGCCGCGGTGATCCGCACCGGGCAGGAGATCCGCACCGGCAAACCGGAGGAGTTCCACCCGTTCAGCCAGGATCCGTATCTGGTGACGTCCGGCGCCGCCGTGATGTGCGTGCCGATGTTCAAACAGGCGCGGCTGGTGGGGATTCTGTATCTGGAAAACCGCCTGATGCCGGAGGTGTTTACCGCCGAACATTCGCGCGTGGTCAGCCTGCTGGGTGCGCAGGCGGCGGTTTCGCTGGAGACGGCGCGGCTCTACGCCGAGCTGCTGGCGGAAAACATCCAGCGCCGACGGGTGGAGAAAGAGCTGCGCGCCAGCCAGACCTCGCTGATGCTGGGTGAGCAGATCAGCCACACCGGCAGCTGGCGCTGGGAACTGGTGCAGGATCTGATGTTTATGTCCGAAGAGTACGCCCGTATCCTTGGCCTGCCGGAGCAGCAAAAAATGATCTCAATGGCGGAGTTTTTGACCTTCGTGCATGAGGACGATTATGGCCGGATCAGCACTCTCGTTAACCAGAGCGTGCGTGACGGGCTGTCGATGCGCGCGGAGTTTCGCATCATCCGCACCGACGGCTCCGTTCGCTACATCCTCGGGATTGGCGATCCGGTGGGCGTAGGCAGCGAGGTGAATGAGTATTACGGTATTATCACCGACATCACCAGCCAGCGGGCGGCGGAGGATGCGATGCGGGTGGCGCAGGCGGATCTGGCGCGGGTCTCACGAGCCACTACCGTCGGGCAACTGACCTCCTCGATCGCGCACGAGATCAACCAGCCGCTGATGTCGATTGTCTCGAACGCCGGCGCAAGCCTGCGCTGGCTCAACCGCGATCCGGCGCGGCTGGAAAAAGTGCGCGAGGGGCTGGAGGAGATCGCCGCCGAGGGCGAGCGGGCAGGGGAGATCATCCGCAGCATTCAGTCTCTGACGCGCAAACAGGACCCCACGTTTACGCGAATCGATCTGCACTTCCTGATCCACCACATCATTATGCTTTCCCGCAGCGAACTTGAGCTGCGACACATAAGCGTTGATTATCTTCTGAACGCTGACGACAGCTTTATCATCGGCGACAGCGTGCAGATCCAGCAGGTGTTGCTTAACCTGGTGATGAATGCGATGGAAGCGATGGCGGAAGTGACGGATCGCCCGTGCAGCATCACGATCGCCACCGCGAACTGCGCTGAGGGGAAGGTGATCTTTGAGATCGCCGATACCGGCAGCGGCATTGAGCCGGAGCTCACCGAGCGGATCTTTGACTCGTTCTATTCGACCAAAGCGCAGGGAATGGGCATGGGCTGACCATCAGCGCCAGCATCATTGAACGGCACCGGGGGAAACTGAGCGCGCGCCGCAGAGAGCCGTACGGCACGGTGTTTACCTTCGCGTTGCCGCTTGCCGGACAGGAGATGTAACGGTTATTCCGCTGGCTGATGTTTGGTCAGGCGCTCGACGGCCCTGACCAGTTCAGCCACGGAGCGGACCTGCATTTTCTCCATCACCCGGCGGCGGTGCACTTTCACCGTAATCTCACTGACGCCCAGCTCGGCGGCGATCTGCTTGTTGAGCTTGCCGCTGACGGCCAGCTCAAGCACCTCATGCTCACGCGGCGTGAGGGAAAGATGGCGCTGTTTCAGGGCGTAGTGCTCTTTGACGCGGGCGGCGTTGTGCTGTGCCAGCCTGAGCGCGGATTCGATGGAGCCGATGAGCGCGCTGGATTCAACGGGCTTAGTGAGAAATTCGTAGGCCCCGCCTTTGATCGCCCGGACGGACATAGGGATGGTGCCGTGGCCGGTGAGAAAGATGATCGGTATTTCCCGGCCGCTGTCTTTCAGCGCATCTGCGACATCAAACCCGGTTATCGTGGGCAATTGCATATCGAGGATCACGCAGGAGGGCAGATCCTCAAAGGGATGGCTGAGAAAGGCCTCTGCTGAGGAAAAGCCAAGGGCATGTATATCCGCAGACTCCAGCAGCCTGACAACGGACTGCCTGACTGTGTCATCGTCATCAACCACATAAACAATGTGTTCCATTCACCGCCCCGGTGTTGATTTAAATGTCGAGGATGTAAACAGTCACTATGGCTACGTAAGAGACTGTTTATGCTGACTTTCATCTTAACACATTAAATATCATTATCATTTAGCAATATGATAACCATATGAAGTATAGCGAGCTGGAGCGGAGGCGATGAAGGAACGAAACGCTGTTTTTATGCACCGACAAGCTCAATACGGTTGCCGTCCGGGTCCGCAATCACCGCTTCATAGAAACCGTCCCCGGTCATACGCGGGGCGCTGAGCAGGGAGCCGCTTGCCTGCGCCTGCGCTGCCATACTGTCCACCTGCGCTTTGCTGCCGACGTTGATGGCGATATGCGCCCAGCCGATAAATTCCGGGTGCGAAGGTGCACTGGGCAGGCCCGGCAGCGTCATCAGCTCGATGGTCGGCCCGTCATCCAGGGTAATAAAGTGAGATTTAAACCCCGGACGATTTTTGCTGACGTAGCGGTCATTACTGCGGCCGCCAAACACCGTTTCCCAGAACTGAACCTGCGCGTCCAGGCTGCGGGTCCAGAGTGCGACATGTGCAATATTCATAAGATCCCTCGTTATTTGTCTGTGAGGACTTTCACCGGTAAAACAGGCTACACTCTGGTTTTGAGCGCGACAAGCTGAGGAAACAACAATGCACTACACACTGAAAGAAAGCGACAAGGAAAAAGCGGAAGGAACAAACGGCGCGGGCGCTCTACAGCAAAAACTGCTGGAATCCCGTTCGATTGTCATCTCCGGAGAGATTAACCAGGAGCTGGCCCAGAAGGTCATCACTCAGATGATCCTGCTGCAAAGCGTCAGCAACGATCCGATCAAGCTGTACATCAACAGTCAGGGCGGCCACGTAGAAGCGGGCGACACCATCCACGACTTCATTAAGTTTATCCGTCCGGAAGTGCATGTGATCGGCACCGGCTGGGTGGCGAGCGCCGGGATCACCATCTTCCTGGCGGCGAAAAAAGAGCACCGCTACGCTCTGCCGAATACCCGCTTTATGATCCACCAGCCGCTGGGCGGCGTGCGCGGTCAGGCAACGGATATCGAAATCGAAGCGCGCGAGATCATCCGCATGCTGGAGCGCGTGAACAAGCTGATTGCTGACGCCACCGGCCAGCCGCTGGAGAAAGTGAAGAAAGACACCGACCGTAACTTCTGGATGTCACCGGCGGAAGCGCTGGACTACGGCATCGTGGGTAAACTGATTACCCATTATGACGAGCTGAACCTGGATTAAGTTTAAGCCCGCGTGTGCGTCGGGTGACGGCTTCGCCTTACCCGACCTACGCGCGCTCGATTGACCCATGACAAGTTCCCCCCTCGCTGTCTCTTCTATAATCGCGCCTGTCTCCCCTCTCACTGGTGCTATCCATGGCGTATCAACTGAACCTGAACTGGCCGGAATTTCTTGAAAAATACTGGCAAAAACAACCCGTTGTGCTGAAAAATGCCTTCCCGAATTTTGTCGACCCCATTACCCCTGATGAACTGGCGGGTCTGGCGATGGAGCCGGAAGTTGATAGCCGCCTGGTAAGCCATGCTAACGGCAAGTGGCAGGCGAGCAATGGCCCGTTTGAGCATTTCGATAACCTCGGTGAAACCGGCTGGTCCCTGCTGGCGCAGGCGGTGAACCACTGGCATATGCCCGCAGCAGAGCTGGTGCGTCCGTTCCGCGTCCTGCCGGACTGGCGTCTTGATGACCTGATGATCTCCTTCTCCGTCCCGGGTGGCGGCGTTGGGCCGCATATCGATCAGTACGATGTGTTTATTATCCAGGGGATGGGCAGCCGCCGCTGGCGCGTGGGGGACAAGCTGCCGATGCGTCAGTTCTGTCCGCATCCGGCCCTGCTGCATGTCGATCCGTTTGAGCCGATCATCGACGAAGATCTGGCCCCGGGCGATATCCTCTACATTCCGCCTGGATTCCCGCATGACGGCTTCACCCATGAAACCGCGCTCAACTACTCTGTCGGTTTCCGCGGGCCGAACGGTCGCGATCTGATCAGCAGCTTTGCCGACTACGCGCTGGAGAACGATCTGGGCGGCGAACATTACAGCGATCCGGATCTGACCTGCCGCGAACACCCTGGCCGCGTGGAGCAGTACGAGCTCGATCGCATTCGCCAGATGATGATCGACATGATTAGCAAGCCAGATGATTTTACGAAATGGTTTGGCAGCTTCGTCTCCACGCCGCGTCACGAGCTGGATATTGCCGCCGCCGAGCCGCCGTATTCCGCAGAAGAGGTGCTCGACGCGCTGCAAGGGGGCGAAACGCTCTCCCGCCTGAGCGGGCTGCGCGTGCTGAACATCAACGGCAGCGTCTTTATCAACAGCGAACAGCTGGAAACGGCGGATGTGAACGGGGCGGACGCGCTGTGCCGCTTCACCGAGCTCGGCCAGGCTGAGCTGGGCGATGCGCTGAATAATCCGGCGTTTGTGGAAGAGCTGACCGGTTTGATTAACCAGGGCTACTGGTTCTTCGACGAGTAACAGCAGGCGGCGTTTAGTCAGGCTAAACGCCGCCAGGTTCAGACCAGCATATTACAGGCCTTCCAGTAGTTAAGAAGCCGCTCATCGTCGCGCTCTTTCTCCGCTTTGATTTTCATCGCCCGGGCAAGATTTTCTCGCGATACTTCATGGCCTTTTTGCACGATGTCTAAAACCGCTTCACCAAGAGCCAGTGAAATTTCTGCCCGATTATTGCGAATCGTCATAAATACCTCCTCGTTGGTTGCGATAATTTAATTATGAACGGGAAATAATCAGTCGGTAATAATTCATCTCATTCTTATTTTTTCATTTCGGCGTTAAGTAGACTTAATATTCGGTTCTGTCAATGATGTTTCAAAATGCTAATAAGACGTTTAAGCCTGAATTTATGCGCTACAGTTAATTTCGTGCAACAGGCAAATAACCGAAACAGGAGAATAATTATGGTAGATAAAAGCGCAATTAAGGATCACACTCAGGTTGTCGCCAGCTGCGGAACGCACGTCGGGGTTGTGGACCATCTTGATGGTGAGCGTATCAAGCTTGCGAAGAGCGATCCGGAATCGGGCGGCAAGCACCACTTTATTCCTCTCGGCTGGGTTGATAAGGTCGAAGATAATAAAGTTGTCCTGACCAAAAACCATAAAGAGGTTTTTGCTGAGTGGCAGGAAGCATAAATATATTTCTCGCAAGGAAATATATGCCTTCGCTCCGGCTTCGTCCGGAGCGTAATAGTGTCTGCGCCCGGTGATTGCTGCCATTACAAATGGATGGTATTGTTTTGCCTGTCCTTTCCCCGATGCAGGCCCCAAATGATGCTCCAGAGTGAAAATAGATCAGCGAAACGCATATTTTTTGTTGAAGATTTTCAGGTATTCGGCGAGCGCTACGGCATCGACTACCGTTTCCCCCAGTTAAAAGAGGCGCAGGTCAGCGGTAGCCCCGTGTTGCAGGGGAATGTTGAAGAGATGATGCTCTCGTCCGGCATTTCGCTGACCCACTCCGACGTACGTGTATTACAGCCCTATGAAACCACCTCTCGCCACAGCAGCCCGCTCTATATGCTGGTGGTGCTGGAAGGGTGCGTGACGCTCACGCTCAATGGTATCAATTATCCCGTCCGCCCGGGCATGGCGTTCAGCTCACGTCTGAGTGAAGATCAGGTGATGAGCGCGCGTCACGATGCCGACAGCACGCTGAAAACGCTCTCGTTTGGCGTCTACCCGCACGATGCCGGACGTGAAGCCCTGCTTGAGTCATTGCTTCTGGAATGGCAAAGCCTGAATGCACCCGCGTTTGTCTGGCAGGTTCCCGAGTTTGTGATGTCAGGTATTCTGCATGCGCAGCGGCAGGGGGGAAGCGTGCTCTCACGCAAGCTGTTGCTGGAGGGGCTGATGTATCAGCTGCTCGGCCATGGCCTCAACCAGCGCCAGCAGCCTTGCCCAGGCCGCCCTGAGCATGCGCGTCTTGAACGCGTGCGGAGCCTGCTGGAACAGTCTCCTGAACGGGATCATACTCTCGCGCAGCTGGCAGCCCTTGCCGCAATGAGCCCAAGCAGCCTGCGCAGCAAGTTCCGTCAGCGCTACGGCTGCACGCTCTTCGATTACCTTCGCGACTGTCGCCTTGCGCTGGCGCGCCGCTATCTGCTGGAAGGCCACAGCGTGCAGCAGGCGGCTTGGATGTGCGGGTATCAGCATGCCACCAACTTTGCCACCGCGTTTCGTCGTCATTACGGGATTTCACCGGGGGACGTGCGCAAACTCCGCTAACGTAATTTCTCCTGTCGCGCGAATGCATTCCGTGTGGTTTAGCATCGCGCATACGTAACCTGGCGGCACGCATAGCCGTTTGCACTCTCAAAAAGGTAATAATTCTTATTAACAATAAGAAATATCTCTGGAGAGGGTTATGTTTGTTAAATCGCGTCTGGCACTGCTGGTGGGATGGGTTACCGGTAGCGTTGCTTTTCCTTTACTGGCGCAGGATGCCCAAAAAACTGACACCGTGGTGGTGACCTCGCAGATGCAGTCTGCGGCCACCAAGCTTGAAACACCGGATATTGAAACCCCGCAGTCGGTCTCTATCGTCACTCGCGAGCAGTTCGAAGAGCAGGGCGCAACCAGCGTGCGTCAGGCCGTGAGCTACACGCCGGGGGTCTACAGCAACCAGATCGGGGCGTCAAACCGCTTTGACTACATGGTGCTGCGCGGCTTCTCGGACGGCAGCCTGGACAACGTCTACCTCGACGGCCTGAAGATGATGGGCGACACCAACTCCCACAGCTCGCTGGTGGTTGACCCGTGGTTCCTGGACAGTATCGAAGTCGTGCGCGGTCCGGCCTCCGTGCTCTATGGCCGCTCATCGCCGGGCGGGATTGTGGCGCTCACCTCCCGTAAGCCATCGTTCGATCCTGGCGGGGAGATCAAGCTCTTCGCCGGTAACAATAACCAGCGTGGGGCGATGTTCGACGTCACTGGCCCGGTTGATGATAACGACCGCGTGGCGGTGCGCCTCAGCGGGATGACCCGCTATGCCGATTCCCAGTTCGATCCGCTGAAGGAAGAGCGTTACGCCCTGATGCCGAGCCTGACCTGGCGTATCACCGACAACACCCGTCTGGATCTGATGGCCTACCTGCACCGCGATCCGGAAGGCGGCAGCCACTCCGGCCTGCCATATGAGGGCACCGTTGTACCGCACAGCGGTAAGAAAATCTCCAACACCTTCTTCGAGGGCGAGGACGATTACGACAAGTACGATCGTCGGGAAAACATGGTCGGCTATAACATCGAGCACCTGTTTGACAGCGGCTGGTCCGTGCGCCAGAAGCTGCGCTACCTGCACACCAAAGTCGAGCTGAACCAGGTGTATGCCGCAGGCTGGCTGAATGACACCGAGCTGAACCGCGGCTATTCCGGCTCCGACGAGAAGATGAACGCCATCACCCTGGATAACCAGGTCGACGGCAGCTTCGATACCGGGGCGGTAAACCACCGCGTGCTGATCGGCATGGACTACCAGGACCGCACCAACAACGTCACTGGCTACTACGGCGGCTTCCCGCCGATTGACGCTTTCCATCCTGTTTACGGCGCGAAGCCGGACTACATCACCCAGTACAGCAGGGAAAAACACAAGCTGCGCCAGACCGGCTACTACCTACAGGATCAGATGTCCATTGACCGCTGGCGCCTCACGCTGGGCGGGCGTTACGACCAGGTGAGCGTGTCGAACGTCGACAACTTCAACCACACCCGCAGCGATCTGGATAAAAATAACTTCAGCAGCCGCGCGGCGCTGCTGTATCTGTTTGATAACGGCGTCGCGCCGTACGTCAGCTACTCTACCGCCTTTACGCCGACCAGCTTTGCCGACGAGCAGGGCAACATTTTGGATCCGATGAAGGGCAAGCAGTGGGAAGCGGGTGTGAAGTATGAGCCGGAGGGGATGAACAGCCAGTTCAGCGCCTCGGTGTTCCGCATTAACCAGAAGAACATTGCCACTAAAGAGGAGCCGACCGATCCGTACCGTTCCATCGGTGAAATCGAATCCGAAGGCGTTGAACTGGAGGCGATTGGTCAGCTGACCGACAGCCTGCGTATGCAGGCCGCGTACACCTACACGGATATTCGCTACAAGAAGAGCAGCCCGGAAGAGGAGGGCAAGCGCGCCGTTTATGCCCCGCGTAACATGGCCAGCGCCTGGCTGAGTTACGACGTCAAAACCGGCCCTCTGGATGGCCTGACCGTCGGCTCCGGCGTGCGCTATGTCAACGGGATCGCCAGCGATCGCCAGAACACCCATACGCTTCCGTCGTACACGCTGGTGGATATGACCGTGGGGTATGACCTGTCGAAAGTGGGGCTCACAGGCGTGAGCGCGCAGTTGAACGTCAATAACCTGACGGACAGAAGCTACGTCGCGGCGTGTAACTCGCTCTCTTACTGCTACTTCGGTGCAGAACGCAGCATTGTGGGCAGCGTTTCGTGGAAGTTCTGAGTCGTTGACCATTGCCCGGTGGCGGTTTCCACCCTCTCCCTTTGGGAGAGGGTTGGGGTGAGGGCAACAGGCCGCACTACTCCTCCATCGCAATCACAATTGCCTCGCCCATCTTCCTCAGCGCTTCGCGGTTCTTCTCCGTCGGCGGCAACGCCACGTTGATCCGCAGGCAGTTGCGGTACTTCCCGGAGGCAGAAAACAGCGACCCGGCCGCAGCCTGGATCTTCAGACGGCACAGCTGCTTGCTGACGCACACCATATCGACCGTCTCCGGCAGCTCAACCCACAGCAGGAAGCTTCCTTGCGGGCGGGTGACGCATATCTCTGCCGGAAAATACTGCCGCACCCAGCAGGTATAGGTTTCCATATTCTGCTGATAAATCTGACGCATACGGCGCACGTGGCGATGGTAATGGCCGTCGCGAATAAACGCCGCCACCGCCATCTGCGTGCCCGGCACGTTAAACCCGCCCGCGGCGTACTTCATGTGCATCACCCGGTCGTAATAGCGCCCCGGCACGATCCAGCCGACGCGCAGGCCCGGCGCCACGGTTTTGGTAAACGAGCTGCATAAGAGCACGCGGCCATCTATGTCCATAGAATGAATGGTGCGCGGACGCGGGTACTCCGCCGCCAGCTCGCCGTAAATGTCATCCTCAACAATCACGATATCGTGCCGCTGTGCCAGGGCTAAGACCTGCTTCTTGCGAGACTCCGGCATGATAAACCCGAGCGGGTTATTGCAGTTCGGCACCAGGATCACCGCCTTGATCGGCCATTGCTCCAGCGCCAGCTCTAACGCCTCGATGCTGATCCCGGTCTCGGGATCGGTGGGAATTTCAATGGCCTTGATGTTAAAGCCGCGCAGCATCTGCATGGTGCCGTGAAACGATGGTGACTCGACTGCCACGATGTCACCCGGCTTGCACACCGAGAGCAGAGCGATCGACAGCGCGCCGTGGCAGCCGTTGGTGATGACAATCTCGTTTGCCGCCACGGTGGAGCCGCCATCCAGCATCAGACGGGCGATTTGCTCGCGTAGCTCCAGGCGCCCGTCGAGCACGTCATAGCTCAGCATTTCGCCCGGATTATGCTGCGCAATGCGGCTCATCTCACGCCACAGCGGCTTCAGGCTCGGTTGGTTAATGTCCGGTGAGCCGCCGCCAAAGGAGATCATCTCTTTGTCGGCGCGGGCGTCCAGCAGCATCATCACTTCGTCCCACTGGGTGACGTCCACGGGGCGCTGTACCGGGCGCGTCATCGCCGGGACGGGCGGCTGGGCTTTGCGTTTCGAGACAAAATAGCCGGAGCGCGGCTGAGGCGTAATCAGCTGGCGGTTTTCGAGGATCTGGTAGGCCTGCTGTATGGTGCTGATGCTCACGCCGTGCTCCTGGCTCAGCGTGCGTACCGACGGCAGACGTTCACCGCTGCGATACAGCCCTTGTTCGATACGTTCCGCCAGGAGGTTGGCCAGATGTTGATAGCGCGTCATGCTGTATCCTTTTTTTTCACCATACAGAGCATTAAACCAGTACAGATTGATGGGTAAACCACCATGCAGATACCGTTTTAGCGGATCTGTATGGTAAACAAAAGCGGTTTTTGAATCTGTATTGTACTGGCCGTTTTCCATGATGATAACTCCACTGGCACAGCGAGGAGAGCATCATGGAATTCTACGAGAATCGTTCAAAACGTCCGTTTATCGCGTTTGTCTGGATAGCGAAAACGCTGCGTAACTGGTATCGCATCAACCGTACCCGCCGTATTCTGAGCCAGATGAGCGACGAGCAGCTCAAGGACGTCGGGTTATCGCGATATGATGTGTGAGCATAGGGTTGCCCGGTGGCGCTACGCTTACCGGGCCTACAGGAGACCGTAGGCCGGGTAAGGCGCAGCCGCCACCCGGCGGTTTTCAGCTCAACAGCGCAAGCGTCTGCCGTTTCGGCCTTTCCAGCAGCTCAACCGCCTCCTGATATGACCGCACGTTGTTATAGCCCATCACCAGCCCGTAGCGTTTGCCCGACCCGCGATACCACGCCGAAAGCGCATTGACCTGCAATTGCTGTTCCTGCCAGCAGCGGGCGATCTCCCGGTCAGCGCTTCCCTTTGCGAGGAACGCGACAATATGCATTCCACCGTCGTTTTGCTCGGTGAAGAACAGATCACCATAGACCTCACGCAGGGCGGCAATCATCCAGTCGCGGCGGGTTTGATAGAGCGCGCGCATCTTTTTCAGATGACGGAAAAAATGCCCCTCGTTGAGAAACGTGGTGAGGATTTTTTGCGTCAGGACCGGCTGGCCGCTGGTGAGGATGTCCGCGCTGTCGGTAAACGCGCCGACGGTGCTGGCGGGCATCACCACGTAGCCCATGCGCAGTGAAGGCATGATGGTTTTGCTGAAGGTGCCCATAAAGATCACCCTGTCATGCTGGTCGAGGCTTTTCAACGACGGCAGCACTTTGCGGGTGTAGTGAAATTCGCCGTCATAGTCATCTTCGATAATCCACGCCTCGTTTTGTGACGCCCAGTCGAGCAGCTGCTGCTTGCGCGGCAGGGAGAGCGTCACCGCCAGCGGGCTCTGGTGCGACGGGGTAACGATGGCGAAGCGGGCATCGTGGTGATTACGCAGCAGGTAGTCCGTATCCATCCCTGCGCGATCGACCGGCACGGTGTGCAGGCGGGGCACAATGCGCTTGAGCAACTGCTGGCCCATAAAGTAGCCCGGATCCTCAAATACCACCTTATCGCTGCGGCTGGCGAGCGTGTCGAGGATCAGGCGCAGGCTGCCGCTGTAGCCGCTGGTGATCAGCACCTGTTCTGCGGTGCAGGACAACCCGCGCGAGATATTGAGATAGCGGGCAATTGCCTCGCGCAGCGGATACCAGCCCAGCACCGGCGGGTTGAGCATTTCATCCTGACGCATGGCGCGCGTCGCCTGGCCTGCCAGCAGCAGCCATTTTTTATAGGGGAAGCTGTCGAGCGCGGGAATGCCGGGGCGCAGAAAACCGGCCCGTTCGCGCTGGCTAATCAACGACGCCGGCAGCGTGCCGGTCGCTTGTTCTGCCGGAGCGTTTTGCGCGGGCAGCAGAAGATCCGGATTCACCCGCGTGCCGCGCGCGCCCTGGCTTACCAGATATCCTTCCCCCGTCAGAATGGCATAGGCTGTTTCAACGGTTTTTCGCGCCACCTTAAGCTCTTCAGCCAGCACGCGGATGGCAGGCACTTTGTCGCCGGGCTTCAGTACGCCGCGCGTGATGTTATCGCGATAGCGGGTATAAATGTCGTGATAGCCCGGCTTCATGTCCTACCTCATTTCAGGTTTTTTGTGTCTTTTTACTATGTCATTAACGGCGTAGATTTGCCTCATCGCATGATAAAAACCGCACAAAAAAGAGGAAAGACAATGAGCACCCGCGTAAACCACCACAAAGCCACACCTGCACTCGCCAACGCGCTTTCCGCCCTGAGCATGGAAGTGGCGAAAACCTCCATTGATCCGGCGCTGAAGCACCTGATCGACATTCGCGTCTCGCAGCTGAACGGCTGTACCTTCTGCCTGGATATGCATTCGAAAGAGGCCAAAATTGCCGGCGAGCGCGAGCTGCGCCTGTACCATCTGGCGGCGTGGCGGGAGTCGCCGCTGTTCAGCGCCCGCGAGAAAGCCGCGCTGGCCTTCACCGAAGCGCTGACCCAGATTGGCGTTCACGGCGTGAGCGACGCGCTGTACCGCAGCGTGGCGGAGCATTTCTCGGACGTGGAAATTTCAGAGCTGAACTTCGCCATCGTAGCGATCAACGCCTGGAACCGCCTGGGCATTACCTCCCGCATGGAGCCGGGCTCGCTGGATGCGGCATATGGGCTGAACAAGGCTAACCTGGAGTAATCCCGCGCTCGCGGATTATCGCCACCAGCGCCCGTAAGCCTGGCGGGACGTGACGATGGCGAGTGGGGGATTCGGGCGTTTATGGAGCCGAGGTCGATTGTGGGTTAAACCCTGCCCGGTGGCGCTACGCTTACCGGGCCTACAAAACACCGTAGGCCGGATAAGCGCAGCGCCATCCGGCAAACACTTCGCTCCATACCGAAGCATCCACACCATTAGTCCCGCATTCTCTCCATATCATCACAACGGAGAGACCTTCATGATCGCAGTCCTTTTCGAAGCTAAAGCTGCACCGGCGCATCAGGCGCGCTATCTTCAACTTGCCGCAGAGCTTAAGCCTTTGCTGGCCGATATCGACGGCTTTATTGATATCGAACGGTTCCAGAGCCTGACGACCGACGGCAAAATCCTGTCCCTTTCCTGGTGGCGGGATGAAGAGGCCGTCCGCCGCTGGAAGCAGAATGTCTTCCATCAGGCCGCGCAGGCCGAAGGCCGGGCGTCGATTTTTTCTTTCTACCGTATTCGCGTGGCGCAGCTGATGCGGGAGTACAGCTCCGAAACGGGAGGGCACGCGCATGTATGACGTTCATGTGATTTTCGACAACAGGCCCGGCGAGCTGGGTGAAATTGCGGCGGCGCTGGAAAAGGCCATTGCCGCTGTAGCGGCTGCAATGGCCGATCCGTCGCGCGTGAAGATGCTCTGTGCTCTGATGGACGGGCGGGCGTGGACGGCTACAGAGCTGAGCGTGGCGGCAGACGTTGCGCCGTCGACCGCCAGTGGGCATCTCGCGCGGCTGGTGGAGGGAAAGTTGATTACCTGCCTGTCTCAGGGGCGGCATCGCTACTATCGCCTGGCGGGACACGACGTGGCGGCGCTTGTCGAGCAGATGATGGGGCTCTCCTGGAGCCGCATCACGCCGCCGGAAACCTCCGCGCCAAAAGCCCTGCGCGAAGCACGAACCTGCTACGACCATCTTGCCGGAACGGTGGCGGTGCATATCTATGAATTCATGCAGGCGGAAGGCTGGCTTGAGGCAGACGGTTCAGCGCTCACGCTACATGGCCGCGAGCAGTTTCTGAAGCTTGGTATTCCGTTAAATCCCAATACCCGTCGCAAGGCGTGCTGCGCCTGCCTGGACTGGAGCGAGCGGCGGTTTCATCTTGGCGGTGAGGCGGGCGCTGCGCTGTTGATTTATCTGGAAAGCAAAGGCTGGATCCAGCGGGTGGCGGGGTACAGGGAGGTGGTGGTGACGGCTTCGGGGAAAAGTGCCGTCAGGAAGCATTTTAGCCGCTAAACGCCGTTGCGGGCTGATGCCCTCACCCCGACCCTCTCCCATAGGGAGAGGGAGAACATCGTTTCGCAATTCCTGCGCTTTAACTTCTCGTTTCTTGATACTTACCCTGATAACTATTATCGTAATGGCGTACTACGAGAGGATTCCCCATGAGTGAAGAAGATCTGTTTAGCCGCAGGCCGATGGGCATGCGGATGGCGATGATCGTGCGTCAGTGGCGCGCAGTCATCGACGACGCCATTCTCGACACCGGGTTAACCCAGTCGAGCTGGACGGTGATGATGCAGCTTCATCAACTTGGGGATAACGTCTCGGTCAGCGAGCTGGCGGAAGTGCAGGGGATTGAACTGCCTCCGCTAATGCGTACGCTGACACAGCTGGAAAAGCAGGGCTACCTGCTGCGCACCGTCTCGCCGTATGACAAGCGTATCCGGCTGCTGACGCTGACGCCTGAGGGAAAAGCCATTCTTGAAAGGCTCTCTCAGGTGATTGAGACGTATCAGGCGCGCGTATCGCAAAACATCGCGCCGGAACATCTCGATATTTTCAGCGCCACACTCAATCAAATCGCCTGCAATTTGCGGACAATCCGCGAAGAAGATAATAAGACCGAAAAATAATGACTCCTGAACAAAAGTTTGCCCGCTGGGTAAGGGTGAGTATTGCCTCTTTCCTGCTGATGTTTGTCTACTTTATCGTCGCGGATATCTGGATCCCGCTGACGCCGGACTCCACCGTGATGCGCGTGGTGACCCCGGTGTCTGCCCGCGTCTCCGGGTATGTGGCGGCGGTACATGTCCACAACAATAGCCAGGTTAAGAGAGGCGATCTGCTGTTTGAACTCGACGCCACGCCGTTTCGCAATAAGGTCGAAGCGGCGCAGATTGCGCTGGAACAGGCGCGTCTGTCTAACGATCAGCTGGACGCGCAGATTGCCGCGGCGCAGGCCAGCCTGAAAACCGCGGTGCTGACGGCGCGTAATGACAAAGTTACCTTCGACCGCTACCAGAAACTGAGTACCTTGCAGAGCGTGTCGCAGGCGGATCTGGATAAGGTCCGTACCACCTGGCAGAGCAGCGAGCAGTCCGTCAGCTCGATTCAGGCGAATATTCATAACCTGCGCATTCAGCGCGGCGAGCAGGACGAGCACCACAACGTGACGCTGCAAAAATACCGTAACGCGCTGGATGAAGCGGAGCTGAATCTTGGCTGGACGAAGGTCTACGCCGAGGCGGACGGCACGGTCAGTAACCTGCAATTAAGCCCCGGTTTTTACGCCTCGTCCGGTTCGGCTGCGCTGGCGCTGGTGAACACCCGGATCGATATCGTGGCGGATTTCCGCGAGAAGAGCCTGCGGCATACCCACCAGGGGACCGACGCCGCCGTGGTGTTCGACGCCTTCCCGGGGCAAGTTTTCCGTGCCCACGTCACCAGCAGCGACGCGGGGATCCTCGCCGGACAGGAGGCCGTAAACGGTCAACTTTCTGAACCGGAAACCTCCAACCGCTGGGTGCGTGATGCCCAGCGTATGCGCATTCACGTGGCGCTGGACGAAGCCTTACCGAAGTCGCTGCCGACCGGCGCGCGCGCCACCGTGCAGCTCTACAATAGCGAAGGGCCGTTTGCGCGATTCTTCTCCGGGATGCAAATCCATCTGGTTAGCCTGCTTCACTATGTCTATTAGCACCCTGGCGCGGGTATTTACCCCGCACGGCAACATCGTCTATACGGCAAACGACTTTCGCCAGACCCTGCGTATCGTCTTTGCCGGGATGATTGCGCTCAGTATTTCGAGTTTCTACAACACCAGCTATGGCGTGTTTTTTGTGGTCTATCCGATCATGCTGCTCTCGCTGGTGCCGGTGTTTAACCGCCACGTGGCGAAGCAGTTTATCTTCAGCGCCTCGCTGAACTGCATCGAAATGGTGTTTATCATCGGCTATCTGTCCCAGTGGCCGGTCATTATGACGCTGGTGGTGTTTGCCCTGTACGTGATGCGTTTTCGCTTTATGAGTAAGGGGCCGCTGTTCCTGTTCGGCTCGATGGGCGTGGTTTGCCAGAGCGTGATGCTCAACTTTATGAGCTACCCCACCACCAACTGGCACACGCTTTTATTCTCTAACATCGAAGCGAGCGTAATGGCGGTGTGCCTGAGCGCGCTGATGAACTACCTGCTGCCGGACGTGGAGCCGCGTAAGCCGCCGCCGCTGATCGAGAAAGATGACGCCCGCGTGCGCCACGAGTCTCTGCTCTCGGGCACCGTGGCGACGCTGATTTTCGTGGTGTTCCAGATGAGCGACTTAAGCGATTCGCTTTCGGCGCTGATGGCGGGCATTCTGATCCTGTTCCCGATGCACTATCGCGGCTCGGTTATCAGCTCCATCTGGCGCGTAGTCGGCGTGGTGCTGGGGTGTCTCTATATCCTTGTCGTCCAGCTTATCCTCTACGATCACAGCAGCCATATGCTGCTGATGATGCCGCTGATTGGCCTTGGACTGGCGTTTGGCGCGCGTCTGCACGTAATGGAGAAGGTCGGCGCCGGGGTAGGCTTCGCCAGTATCACCACCATCGGCATTATGTTCGGGCAGAACATGCATCCGGACAGCGACCTGGTGTTCAGCGATCTGTACCGCATCACCTCCGTCACCTTCGCGCTGGTGGTCACGCTGACGATGGTCTTTCTGGTGCACCTGATCCTGAACCGCTTCGAGGCGACGCGCTACGTTATCGCGCCGCCAAAAGCAGATTAATGCCCCAGCACGGCGGGCAACTGCGAGAGCAGAAACAGGATCAGGCCAATTGTTCCGCCCACCAGGGTACCGTTAACGCGAATGAACTGAAGATCTTTACCGATATTGAGTTCTATCTGGCGTGACATGTCTTTGGCATCCCAGCTTTTCACCGTGTCGCTGATATGGCGCGTCAGGAACGCGGCGAAATCCGGCGCCACGCGGTGCGCGGCCTGCTCCAGATGCTCATTCAGCGACGCCCGCAGGCTGGCGTCGTTGGTCAGCGTTTCGCCAAACCACAGCCCGGCGTTGGCGATACGCTGCTTCACGCGGGAATCATCGCTCTGCATGTCATTTTTCAGCCACTGGCGCAGGTCAGCCCACATTTCCCCCAGATAGCGGTTAAAGGCTTCGTCATTCTTCAGGTAGTGTTTGATATTCTCGGCTTTCGCCGTCATCTCCGGATCGTTTTTCAGATTGTCGATGAACTTGATCGTGGCGCGGTCAAACGCCTGACGGATCTGGTGCGTGCGGTCGTGGCTGATATCGTCCAGCAGCGTGTTCACCGCGTTCGACACCATCTCCGCGCTTTGATCGCCCAGCCACTCGGTGGGCAGCACCATCGCCTTGCGCGGATGCTCGGTCTTAAGCCAGTGGACGATCTGGTCGGCAATAAATTCCCGCGTGCTTTCCCGCTGAATCAGGGTAATCAGGCGGTTGATGATGGCGTCCAGCAGCACCTGGTGACGGTTGTTTTTGGTCATGCTTTCCAGCATGACGGCGCTGGTCTCGGTTAGATCGACCTTGTCGATAGCCTTGTGGACGGCGCGTTTGAGCAGGCGCTGAATGCGCCCATCGTCGGTAAGTTCCAGAAAACCGCTCATCACCTGCACCAGATGCTGCCCCACGCGCCGGGCGTTATCGGGCTGGCTGAACCAGGTCCCAATCATCTGTGCGGGCTCGTAGCGACGGATAAGATCGACAAGGGATTGCGTATCGAGAAACTTTTCCTGCACGAACTGGCCGAGATTGTCGCCGATGCGGTCTTTATTGCGCGGGATAATCGCCGTATGGCGCGAGATAAAGGGAATTGGCACCCGGCGGAACAGCGCGACAACGGCAAACCAGTCCGCCAGCGCGCCGACCATCGCCGCTTCGGCAATGGCCTTTACGCCGCGCACCCAGAAGGTTTGCGGCAGGAACAGGGTGGTGATAAACGCTGCGACGGCAATCAGCAGCAGCGACAGCGCGAGAAGCTTGGCGCGTTTGAGTTCGGTATGTTTTTCCATGGGTTAAGGATAGAGGGATACGGGGGAAAAGTGCAAAGCTGCACGAGGCCAGTCATCTCACTTTCTGGAATGCTCCTTCAGAAATCAAATCAAAACATTGTCTTTTTCGTTCAAATACTGCTCTGTTTGTATATGCTTTTTTGTATATACAATCAGGGAAGGGTACACTATGCCTATAGAGTATGAATGGGATAGCAATAAGGCGAAAAGCAATCTGCAAAAACACGCCATTCGTTTTGAAGATGCAGTTCTGGTTTTTGACGATCCCTGCCATTTGTCTGTTCAGGATCGTTATGAAAACGGGGAGTTTCGCTGGCAAACCATTGGTCTTGTACAGGGTGTTATTGTCATTCTGGTCGCGCACACGGTACGTTTTGAAAGCGGGGATGAAATCATACGTATCATCAGTGCGCGTAAAGCGGATCGTAAAGAGAGGAGGCGTTATGAGCATCGTTAAACATAAACGCGGTAGTGCACCGGAAGTGAGTGCCCGCCGGGAGGCTGAACTCAAAGCGCTGGCGGATAAACCCGACAGGGAAATTGATTACAGCGATATACCGGCCACGGAGGATGATCGCTGGGCCGGTGCCGTGCGGGGAAAATTCTATCGACCGCTCAAAACTCAGGCATCAGTACGCATTGACGCCGACGTGATGGAGTGGCTTAAACGGCCAGGGAAAGGTTACCAGACGCGGCTTAATGCCATTTTGCGCGAGGCGATGCTGCGCGATCAGAACAAAAAATAACACAGGCAGCGTCAGGCTGCCTTTTCTCTCAGAGGATTTTTGCCACTACCCGCCACAGCACCCACCCACCAAACCCCATCAACACCACCCCCGCCGTGCGCTCTATCAGCCAGAGCGAACGGCTGAGCTTTCGCTGAACCGCCGGTAACCCCATCAGCGATACCAGCGCCAGATCCCATACCAGCACCACCATCACCATCCAGACGCCGCAGGTCGCCTGCTGAAGCAGTGTGACGTCCGGCCCGAGTAACGCTGTCATTAGCGCCAGGTAGAACAACGCGTTTTTGGGATTTAACAGCGCCGAACCCAGCCCCAGCAGGATTTGCTTACGCAGAGAAGGGCAGCGCTGGCGGGTTTCTTCCAGCGCCAGCGGCTGCGGGCGGCTGCGCACAAGATGCGAGCCAATCCACAGCAGGTACAGCGCGCCGGACAGTTCGATAAGCGTAAACAGCCACCCAAACTGGCGCAGCGCGCTCCAGCCGATAATCACCAGTAATATATACAACCCGTTACCTGCTGCGATGCCGAGACACAATCCGGCGCTGCCGCGCAGCCGGTAGCGGGCGGCGTAGCCTACCAGCAGGAAGAAATCCGGGCCCGGGCTTAACAGGGCAACAAAATGCGCCAGCGCCAGGGCAAGAAAGGCGGAGGGAAATAACAGTTCCATAGCGACCTCAGTGACAAATCTGAGGTCACATTACGACGTTACGTATCCTGATTATTGTCTGATATTGATCGGCCCGTGGCGTACTGGCGCGGCGTGGCAGCGGTATAATTCACGAAGGTCTTATGAAAATGACTCTGGTCGGCAAACCCGCTCTGGTAGCCCACGTCGGCGATATCATCCCCCGCGCGCAGCCGCGCTTTGGCGTACTCCACGCGCGAAATGTTGAGGAAACTGCCCGGCGTCAGGCCGGTATCCTGCCTGAAAGTGCGGATCAGCGTCTCCTTGCGCAGTGAGAATCGTTGGGCGAGTTCGTCAAGGGAAGGCGGTGCGGCAAGGTCGGAGAGTAACGCCTGCTGAACCTGCTGGCTGGTTGAGCGAGGTGCATTCATCTCACCCGCGCAACGGGGAAGGGCAGAAAGCAGGGTCTCCACGGATGCGGAGGACATCGTCCCGACAACGGCAAGAAAGTGCTTAAAGAGCGTGGGATCGCGAATAACCTGTAGCGCCAGGGGAAGATCGGTGTCGATATAGAGCATATGGTAACTGCGCGGCTTCCCGACAACGGGGTTGCAGCTGTGCGGGGCATAAGCCGGGATCACGATAAGATCACCGGGATCAAGAACGTACGCATTGCCATGACTTACGCAGCAGGTCTGGCCTTCCACAATCGCGCCGATGGAGAGCTGTGGATGGCAATGACGTTTGTATGCCCGGGTGCTTTGCCACGTACTGCGCAGCTCAAGGCCTGCTGCGCGGTTAAAGGTCTGGCGGATGTGGCGGGTATCGGTCATAGGAACTCCATTGATGAGCATTTTTTATACCATGTCTGCGCATCGCCTGGCAGCGTCTTGTTAAGAACCCTCCGTATATACCCAACTTTACCTTCAAAGCCAGTCAGATTGACTACCCTTAATACCCTAAGCGGTAAAACAAGGAGATTCGATATGGCTTACCAGACAGTAAATCCTGCCACGAACCAGCTCATCAAAGAATATCCCTCTCACACTGACGCAGACGTTGAAGCGGCGCTGAAGGCAGCCGATGCGCTCTATCACTCCGACTGGGCGAAAGGCGACATAAGCCAGCGCCTGCCGGTGCTGCATAAGCTGGCGGACCTGATCGACGAACGCGTGGAGGATCTGGCGAAAATCGCCAGTCAGGAGATGGGTAAGCTCATCGAACAAAGCCGCGGCGAAGTGAAGCTGTGCGCGCAAATCGCCCGCTACTATGCGGACAACGCGAAGCAGTTCCTGGCCCCGGTGAAGTATGACTCTGAACTCGGGGAAGCATGGGTTGAACATCACCCCATCGGCGTGCTGATGGCCGTCGAGCCATGGAACTTCCCGTACTATCAGCTGATGCGCGTTCTGGCGCCAAACCTGGCAGCGGGCAACCCGGTGATCGCCAAGCACGCCAGCATCGTGCCGCACTGTGCAGAGACCTTTGCACAGCTGGTACGTGAAGCGGGCGCGCCGGAAGGGGCGTGGACCAACCTGTTTATCTCGTCCGAACAGGTGGCGAACATTATCGCCGACAATCGCGTACAGGGGGCGGCGCTGACCGGTTCAGAAAAAGCGGGTAGCGTGGTTGCGGCACAGGCTGCGAAGCACATCAAAAAATCGACCCTGGAACTGGGCGGGAACGACGTGTTCGTGGTGCTGGACGATGCCGACCTGGATAAAGCCGTGAAGATCGGCGTTAACGCGCGGCTGAACAATGCCGGGCAGGTCTGTACCGCGGCGAAGCGCTTTATCCTGCATGAAAAGATTGCAGACGCCTTCCTGAGCAAATTCACCGAGGCGTTTAAGCAGGTGAAAATTGGCGATCCGCTGGACGAAAGCACCACGCTGGGGCCTTTGTCATCCAAAGACGCGCTGGAGACGCTAACTAAACAGGTTAACGAGGCGGTGAAAAATGGCGCGAAGCTGCACCATGGCGGCAAGCCGGTTCAGCGTGACGGAAGCTTCTTTGAGCCGACCATCCTGACGCATATCTCGCGTGATAACCCGGCGTACTTCGAGGAGTTCTTCGGTCCGGTAGCGCAGGTTTACGTGGTGAAAAGCGACGACGAAGCGGTCGCACTGGCTAACGATTCCCACTACGGTCTGGGCGGCGCGGTGTTCAGCCAGAACATCGAGCGCGCGAAGAAAATGGCGTCGCGCATTGAGACCGGGATGGTATACATCAACTGGCTCACCGACACTGCGGCAGAGCTGCCGTTCGGCGGCGTAAAACGTTCGGGTTACGGACGCGAGCTGTCGGACCTGGGGATCAAAGAGTTTGTGAACCAGAAGCTGGTGGTCGTTCGCAAGTAATGCGGTAATAAAAAAAACCTGCCATCCGGCAGGTTTTTTATTAACGGTCGCATCGCCTTTCTTGCCGGGTGGCGCTGCGCTTACCCGGCCTACAATCAATGTGCAATAATTTTAATACATTGCACCCTTCATTGTAGGCCCGTGCAAGCGTAGCGCCGCCGGGCGAAACGCGCAAACAGGCTTAGAAGGACACTCCACCGCCTACATATGCACCATCGATCAGCGTGTGGTTTGGACGACCGTCTTTACCGTCTACGCTCACGTGGCGATAGCCCACTTTCAGCGTGACAGGTTTGACTGGCGTCCAGCTTACGCCGCCGTTAGCTTCAACATAGTTCTTCACGCTGTTGTTCAGGCCGTCTGGCGCCACATAACCTTCACCAAACACGTGAATGCTGTCCGTAAGCGCAACGTTAACGCCGCCGCCAATCGGGAATGCCACGCCGTTATCGCCTTTTTTCGGGCCGATGTAGATGGCTTTCGCGCCAGCATTCAGCATCACCGGACCCACTTCCAGGTTGTAGCCTGCCCCAACGCCGCCGGTCTGGGTGCCGTCATCGGTGTTTTTCAGCCAGTTGCTCTCCGCATACAGGCCGGATGAGGATTTCCCCATTTCCAGATTGAGGTTAGTAAAGTTTTTACCCTGCTCAATGCTGCCACCCATGGCCAGTGCGGAGCCCGATACGGCGGTCAGAGCAGAAAGGATCAGGATGTTAAGTTTTTTCATGAGTGTTTCCTCGTCATTAAATTAATCTGAGGGCACCTTAACAAGCGATGTTTATGACTGCAAATGTGATAGGTCTCGCATTTATATGCTGTTTGTGTTGGGTTTTTGAATGGTAAATGTTGATGAATTGTTTATATGGCAAATCGTCAATGTCCAATACATTCGCGTTTAGGGACAGTTTACATTCCTGGCTAAACGTAAAATGAACGAGGCGAAAATAGTCCTTCGCCATGAATTAATTGGGTTTCTAATAATTTCCAAAAGTATTTCAGCTGACACAGATAAAGACAGAGGTTTACATTTCTGGTGATTGATATACGTCCGTACGCGCCGCTTCGTTGCCATTACATGTCATTTTTCTGACACGTTTCTTCATTACGTTGTTGGCTTCACTTACTGGATGCTAACAATATGAAAAGAAAAATTATTCCTGTGCTAGTCGGTTGTGCGCTCTCTTTCTCTGGCCTGGCGGCACAGCCAACCGCGGAGCGCTACGTCGTCAGCTTTTCCGAAGGCGCGCATGTCAAATACAGCGGTGCGTTTGCCAGCGCATTCCCGAACGGGCTCCCGGTGGGGATGGGTTCGGGTTTGTTATTCACGGGCAAGCAGGGCGATGCGCTGACGTTTGCGACCGTGACCGATCGCGGTCCTAACGCGGATTCGCCAAAAATGGGGAAAAACGATGCCAAAATCTTTGTTACCCCGGATTTCGCCCCGCTGCTGATGACGATCCGTGTGCTAAACGGCAAAGCGGAGGCCGTGGACGCGCGACCGCTGCATGACGATAAAGGCGAGATCAACGGCCTGCCGCTGCAAAGCGGCGTGATTGGATCTACCAATGAAGTCGCGCTAAGCGACACCTTAAAAGTGCTGAAAGGCGATAACCGCGGGCTGGATACGGAAGGCATCACGCCGGACGGGAAGGGCGGTTACTGGCTGTGCGATGAGTATGGCCCGTTCCTGATTAACGTCGACAGTAAAGGGAAAATCCTCGCGATCCACGGTCCGCAGGCGACGGAAGGGGAGAAATCCATCGCGGGCGGTCTGCCAAACGTTATCAAATGGCGTCAGGCAAACCGGGGCTTTGAAGGGCTGACCCGCATGCCGGACGGACGCATTATCGCCGCCGTGCAAAGCACGCTGGATATCGACGGGAAGAGCAAAAAACAGGCGCTGTTTACGCGTCTGGTGAGCTTCGATCCGGCGACCGGGAAAACCGCGATGTACGGCTACCCTGTCGACAGCGCGGCCTACAGCAAAAACAGCGACGCCAAAATCGGCGACATAGTGGCGCTGGATAACCACACCATCCTGCTGATTGAACAGGGCGAGGATAAAAATGACGCCATGCGTAACCTCATCTACAGGGTTGATCTGAGCAAGGCGAGCGATCTGGCGGCCTTCGACAAGCCGGGCGAATACCCGGAGTTTGATGATGAGAAAACGCTGGCGCAGCGCGGCATCACGCTTGCGGAAAAAACGCAGGTGGTCGATCTGCGTGCGCTGGGCTGGCAGCAGGAAAAGGCCGAAGGGCTGGCGCTGATTGACAGCAAAACGCTGGCAGTGGCGAACGATAATGACTTTGGCGTGAAGGTGGCGATGCAGAAGCCAGTCGAAGGCAAGAAGCTCAAGGATTATCGGGTGAACGCGCAGGGGGCGCTGACGCTGGATGACAAACCGGTTGAAACCACCCTCAGCGTGAAGCCGTTGAAGAAACCGGAGTCCGACAGCGAGCTGTGGATTGTGACGCTGACGGAGGCGTTGAAATAAGTTTCCCCCTCACCCTAACCCCCTCCCCGCGAGGGGGAGGGGATGATCGGTGAGGTTATTTCTTCAGCCCCGCAAACGCTGCCCGAATTTCTTCTTCCGGCAGCTGTATTCCAATAAACACCATCACGCTGTGCGGCGCTTCATCGTCCCACGGGCGATCCCAGTCGGCGCTGTACAGGCGCTGCACGCCCTGGAACAGCAGGCGGTTCGGCTCGCCGTCGATCCACAGCATCCCTTTATAGCGCAGCAGCTTGTCGGCAAATGACAGCAGCAGGTTCTCCATCACGCGGGAGACCTCGCTGATGTCCACCGGGTAGTCCAGCTCCACCACAATCGACGTCACGTCGTTTTGCTTGTCGGACATAAAGTGGAAGCGCGGTTTCGCGGTGACGTTCTCTTCCAGCATAAAGCCGTTGGTGTTGAACAGCTGAGCGAGATCGATATCGCCATGCGTCACCGTGTAAATGGGCGCACGCGAGTTGATGCGCGTCAGGCGCTCGCGCAGTTTTTTGCTTTCACCCGCCACGTCGGTTTTGGTCAGCAGGATGCGGTCGGCGTAGCCAACCTGGGACTGGGCGATGGTGAACTGGTTCATCTGCTCGTCGGCATGGACCGCATCCACCAGAGCGATGACGCCGTCCAGCAGATAGCGCTGGCAAATGATCTCATGAGAGAAAAAAGTCTGAATAATCGGGCCGGGGTCGGCCATGCCGGTGCACTCGATCACCAGTCGGTCGAAGTCGATGTCACCGCGATCGCGGCTGTCGAGCAGGTCCAGCAGGGCGTCTTCTAATTCGTTAGAGCGGGTGCAGCAGATGCAGCCGTTGGTCAGGGTTTTGATCTGGGTGGCGCGGTCGCCAATCAGCTGATCGTCAACGGAGACTTCGCCAAATTCGTTTTCGATGACGGCGATTTTGAAGCCGTGCTGCTCGTTCAGAATGTGGCGCAGCAGGGTGGTTTTACCGGCGCCGAGGAAACCGGTCAGCAGGGTAACGGCAATCGGGGTCATGGTTTCTCCTTTAGCAGCAGCGGACGCCGCCTTCTCCACTTCCGCCGTAGCGCGCTTCCTGACGCTCGCGGAAGAATTCAGTGTAGGTCATGTACGGCTTATCCGGATGGTTGGTCTTCATATGCTCAACGTAGTTGTCATAGTCCGGAATGCCAATCAGCATTTTCGCCGCCTGACCGAGGTATTTTTTTGCTTCGCCTAAGTTA
>Ga0308162_1000212_pt1 | contig 70825 bp, 67 predicted proteins | sample PhySR2_FD_201370 | JGI IMG/M metagenome (GOLD analysis project Ga0308162, IMG submission 201370) | Phyllosphere microbial communities from UC Gill Tract Community Farm, Albany, California, United States - DLSLS.R2 | ecosystem: Host-associated > Plants > Phyllosphere > Unclassified | place: USA... | reverse complement strand
GCCCGCTGATTTAACGACAAGGCCGTGGAAATTATCATGCTGTGGTTCAAAAATTTGATGGTTTACCGTCTCAGCCGCGACGTTTCGCTGCGTGCAGAAGAGATGGAAAAACAGTTAGCCGCTTATACCTTTTCCCCTTGCGGTAGCCAGGATATGGCGAAAACCGGCTGGGTTCCGCCAATGGGTTCACAAAGCGATGCCTTGACCCACGCCAGCAGCACGGGCCAAATCATCGTCTGCGCCCGTAAAGAGGAAAAAATCCTGCCGACGCCGGTGGTGAAGCAGGCGCTCGAAGCGAAGATTTTCAAGCTGGAAGCCGAACAGGGCCGTAAGCTGAAAAAGACCGAAAAAGATTCCCTGAAGGATGAGGTGCTGCACTCGCTGCTGCCGCGCGCCTTCAGCCGCTTTAGCCAGACCATGATGTGGATCGACACCGTCAACGGGCTGATCATGGTGGACTGCGCCAGCGCCAAAAAAGCTGAAGATACGCTGGCTCTGCTGCGTAAAAGCCTCGGCTCGCTGCCGGTGGTGCCGCTGGCGCTGGAAACGCCGATTGAGCTGACCCTGACCGAATGGGTGCGTAGCGGCAGTGCCGCGCAGGGCTTCCAGATCCTGGATGAAGCCGAGCTGAAAGCGCTGCTGGAAGATGGCGGCGTGATCCGTGCCAAAAAGCAGGATCTGGTGAGCGATGAGATTGCGGTGCACATTGAAGCAGGCAAAGTGGTCACGAAACTGGCGCTCGACTGGCAGCAGCGCATTCAGTTTGTGATGTGCGACGACGGCTCCGTGAAGCGTCTGAAGTTCTGCGATGAGCTACGCGATCAGAATGAAGATATCGACCGGGAAGATTTCGCCCAGCGCTTTGACGCAGACTTTATCCTGATGACAGGCGAGCTGGCGGCGCTGATTCAGAGTCTGGTGGAAGGCCTTGGCGGAGAAGCGCAACGCTAAGGTAAAACACAGGCCGGGCACGCGTGAGCGCTACCCGGCTTAACTTTATTTCAGGTAGCGGCACAGATAAGAGGTAGGTTCAGCCACCTGCAAGTGAAACTCGCTGTGGCCCGGCACGTTGAAAACCTGGCCCGCGGCAAACACTTTCCACTCTGTCTCGCCCGGCAGCAAGACGTTCAGCGCGCCGCTGACAACCGTCATCTCTTCCGCTTCTGCGGTACCAAAGGTGTATTCCCCTTCAGCCATCACGCCGACACTGGCACGGCCAGTACTGCTGCTGGTAAAACCAATGGATTTCACTTTACCGGAAAAGTATTCATTACTTTGAAGCATGGGCTGGCCCTTATATTTATTGATAAAAATTCACTATAGGGGCCAGGCTCATCGCCTGTCACGCAAAATCATCAGACCAGCAGTTCAGAGGCCAGGCGGGCCACCAGCACGTTGGACAGGAGCACCGGCACATCCAGTGCTTTCTGCAGTAAATCACGATGCCGCTGGTGGAAACCCAGACAATCCAGCATCAGAACGTCAGCCCCCTTTTCTATCAGCTCCCGGCCCGCGGCAATCAGTTTCGTCTCGCTATCCCAGAACGGATTGGCCAGCGCGTAGTGCGGGGTTTTCGCCAGTACCTTCCATTTATTGGCCTGGTTATCGAGCAGCTCTTCAATAGGGACGATAACGCCCACCTGATGACCGTCGACAATAGAGGCAACCAGCGGCGGGATGATACGCATCGGTTCAAGGAGGATTGCATTACGCGCCACCAGGCCAGTAATGGGGGCGGTGCTCATCAGCAGGATGACGTCATAATTTTGATTATCAAGGACTTCAATGACGCCCTGCAGGGCGCGCTCAATTTTTTGTCGCGAGACGTGCGCTATTTCACCGTCACTTAACAATGTCGGCAGGGCATCCTCCCCCGGTTCAATAGCGTAGTCTTCCATGACCTCTTCCCGACTGATCTTACCCAACAGGCTCAGATGGACAATCTGTTGTTCAGAGATATGCTCGGTTAAGAGCGGTAACACTTCGCTTACGGGAACCACCCCAATAGTGAGGATCGCCAATGTTGCCTTCATTTTTTTCGCCTTCATTCACTACCACTGCGTTGACACAGGCACAGGCTCACTACGCTGCGCGCCTTCTGTTGCACTTTACCAGCACAAAAGCGTAGCAGCTGATCTTCAGACCGAAGTGTAAAGATCCCATGGCCTTTCCGAAAGCGCCTGTAATAACTAAATATTAACTCCTGCTTAACAACAACGCCGAGTTAAAAGTGTGATATCAACACAGTTGTAGCGAATTTAGGAATTTGTCAGGTCTTTTCAGGATCTTCGTAACGCCGTTTGGCGTCCCGCGCTTCCTGTTCAGTTTCATGTTCGCTGATCAGCGAGTCTGGTTTCGGGTGGTCAGCACGCAGCTGGTACCAGGTAACGGTTTGATCGCCGTTACCTTTTTCGACGGTAACAATACGGGCTTCACGCGGATAAGGGGGTCTGGTTGGCATAGTTCATCCTTTTTGACTGTCTGAACTATGAGTATAGACGGCGGCTAGCTGGCGCAAGCCAAACGCAGGGCGGTAATAATCTGAATTACCACCTCTTCAGGGGCAGCAGCGGCGTCAACCACATGGTGTGCCGCTTCGCGATAGAGCGCATCACGCTCCGCCAGCACCTCGCTTACCTCTTCGCTGATCGGCTTGCCGGTGAGCGTCGGGCGTTGCCCCTCTTCCGGAAAGGCTTCCAGTCTGGCCACCAGCGTGGAAACCGGGGCGCACAGATAGATTACGATCCCGTTCTCGTGCATAAACTGACGATTATAAGGTGCCAGAATGATCCCGCCGCCGGTAGCCACAACGGTGGAAGGTGCCGTTACCGCTTCGAGGGTTGCCGTTTCGCGTGCGCGAAAACTCTCCCAGCCCTCTTCGTCGACGATCTCCGCGATGGTTTTCCCGGCCTGCTTCTGTAGCCAGTGATCGGTGTCGACAAACTGACTGTGATTGATCCGCGCCAGTTCAAGACCAACGGTGGTTTTCCCACAGCCGCGGGGGCCAACTAAAAAGATGGGTGGGTTCATGACCAGGTGTTCCCCTTGAAGCCGGATGGCTGAAGACTGTAAAGAAATTATTGCAGAAGATGTTGCGTTTACTTTACTGCAAAGCGGTACGGAATGACAACCCTGTGGAGGCCACACTGTACCACAATTTAAGAAGGGTTCTTATTTCGCCGTGCGGCGCTTCACCTCGAGTAGCCATTTATCCAGCTCTGCGGCAAACTGCTGGCGGTCGCGTTGCGATAAGCTGTCTGGCCCACCGGTTTGCACACCGCTGGCACGCATCGTATCCATAAAATCACGCATGGTGAGTTTTTCGCGGATGGTCGCAGGCGAGTAGCGTTCGCCGCGCGGATTCAGCGCCGCCGCGCCTTTCTCCAGCACTTCTGCGGCCAGCGGAATATCCGCCGTGATCACTAAATCCTCGGCGCTGCACAGGCGCACAATTTCGTTGTCTGCCACGTCAAACCCCGCCGGCACACGCAGGGAACGGATAAACTTCGACGGCGGTACGCGGATATTCTGGTTCGCCACCAGCGTCAGCTGCATCTGCACGCGGTCGGCCGCGCGGAATAAAATCTCTTTAATCACATTCGGACACGCGTCCGCATCAACCCAAATCGCCATATGGTCTCCCCTTGTTGATCTGTGACTATTGTCGCCTGCATTTCGTTGTTAAGCTATCCATCAGAGACGACAACGCATAATAACGGAGAAACGTGATGGATAAGAAAATCGGGTTTATCGGCTGCGGTAATATGGGCAAAGCGATTCTGGGCGGTCTTATCGCCAGTGGACAAGTCCTGCCGGGGCAGATTTGGGTCTATACCCCATCACCGGATAAAGTCGCGGCGCTGCGCGATGAGTATGGCGTTAATGCGGCGGAAAGCGCTCAGGAAGTGGCCCAGGTGGCGGATATCGTCTTCGGTGCTGTCAAACCCAACATCATGATTAAGGTCCTGAGCGACGTCACCTCCAGCCTGAATAAAGAGACGCTGGTGGTCTCGATTGCCGCGGGCGTGACGCTCGACCAGCTGGCGCGTGCGCTGGGACATGACCGCAAAATTGTCCGCGCCATGCCGAACACCCCTTCGCTGGTCAATGCTGGTATGACGTCCGTGACCCCGAACGCGCTGGTCACCTCTGAAGACATTGCCGATGTGCTCAATATTTTCCGCTGCTTCGGTGAGGCGGAGGTCATTAATGAGGCCATGATCCATCCGGTGGTGGGCGTAAGTGGCTCTGCACCCGCCTACGTGTTTATGTTTATCGAAGCGATGGCGGATGCTGCCGTGCTGGGCGGAATGCCGCGCGCGCAGGCCTATAAATTTGCCGCACAGGCGGTGATGGGGTCTGCCAAAATGGTGCTGGAGACCGGCAAACATCCGGGTGAGCTGAAAGATATGGTCTGTTCACCGGGCGGTACGACCATTGAAGCCGTACGCGTGCTCGAGGATCGTGGGTTCCGCTCGGCTGTCATCGAGGCGATGGAAAAATGCATGGAAAAATCAGAGGCGCTCAGTAAATCCTGATCCGCAGTGCCGGGCGTCAGGCGGCGACTTCAGTGCGGCCGCGCCCGGCGTTTTTCGCCTTATAAAGGGCAACATCAGCGGCTTTCAGCCATTCGCGGTAGTGCCCAAACTGCGTCCTCCACGGCGCAACGCCGACGCTTATCCGTAACCGCACGCCGGGCGCCCGGGGTAACGTCATGTGATTCAGACGCTCATGAACGCGCGACATCGCCGCAATCGCACTCTCCGCAGGCGTGCCGGACATAATCACCGCAAACTCATCCCCACCGAAGCGGCCAATAAAATCGCCCGCGCGCAGCGACATCTGAAGCTGGCGGGTGATAGCAATAATGGCCTCATCGCCCACGTCGTGCCCCCAGGTGTCGTTGATCCCCTTAAAGTGATCGATATCGATCAGCAGGATGGTCGCTTCCCGATGGCTGCGGCGGCACTGCTCGTACTCATTGCGCAGGAGATTTTCCCAGTGGCGGCGATTGTAAACGCCGGTCATGCCGTCACGGCTGCTCATGAGTTCCAGCCGGCGCTTATGTTCGGCGAGGCGAATTGCCGTCTGGTGGCTGACCCAGGCGAAGAGCATGGGATAGAGGATCAGCACCGGTAGCGTCAGCCCCCACTCCAGCCCGCCGGGCGCGAAGGTTATGATGTTACCGGTCAGGTGTAAGGTGATCAGCGCTGAGAGCACGGCCAGGATCGTGCCGGTTAAGAACAGGCGAAAGCCGCCCGCCCCCATCATATTCATGCCGATCATCATGAACAGCGCGGCAGACGGCAACGCACCGATCCCCATCAGGCCAATCCAGACCCCGGCGATAATGGCGTCCACCTTCAGGTTGTAGACTTCCCGGCGGTAAGGCGCGGCGGAGCGGAAGGCGAGCTGCCAGGCCAGGTGCGGCCAGATAAACGCCCAGCCGACCAGCAGAAGCCACCAGCCGCCGGGCAGAAAATGGCTGACCAGCACGCCCGCAATCGGGAAAAACATCGCCGCCAGCCCCACGGTTCGCGCCAGCCGCACCCGCCGGGCAAACAGGATGCCGGAACGGTGTGAGTCATCCTGAAAAAGATCCTGATGCCACTCTTCCTGAACGCTCTCTTTAGTGTAAAAAATTTCATCATTGATCATTTTTGGGAATAGTCTAAAACAATTTCCCAAATTATAGAGAGGGGGTGTACGGGGGAAGTATGAAATTTCGGGTGAGGCACGACCGTGCCTCACCCGTTTGCACTACACCTGTTTCTTCAGGCAGGCACTCATAAATTTGCTGCGATCCTCGCCCTTAAGCATTTGCTGCGTTGCCTGGGAGCTGCATTCACGCATCTTTTGCTGCTGCGGCGTCAGGCTTTTCTCGCCCGGCTTTGAAGCGCCGTTTTTAAGGCAGTCGCTCATGTAGGTTTTACGCGCATCCCCTTTGAGGGTTTGCGCTGTCGCCTGCTGGTTGCAGGTGGTCATGCGCTGCTGCTGAGGCGTTAAGGTTTTTTCTGCCGCGTTCGCTGAAGCCATCAGGAACACGCCGGAGAGTAGCGTAATCAGTATTGTTGTTTTCATTGCACCATCCTTTTGTGAAATCACCCTTTAAGTCTGGTTCGTGGTGCAGAAAAAACCACCCGGCGGATCGCATTTCCGCCGGGAAAAACCGTTATTTCAAGCCAAGCGCCGCTTTCATGGTGTAGAAGAGATCCGTCTGGTCAGTCAGCCCTACCACGTTGGCCGCATGCGGGCCGTAGGCCGCAATGCGCAGCTGGGTGCCGGTATGCTCCATTGACTTTTCTTCAGCGTTGCCGTAGCTCATCACCATCACCGCGCCGTCTTTGGTGTTCAGCGCCTGGGTCAGGCCCGGTGCTTTAGCGTCTGACGGGATAATCTGGCTGGCATGAGCGTGGTCAGCGGTGACCACCACCAGGGTGTTACCGTCTTTCTTCGCGAACGCCAGCGCCTTCTGCACCGCTTCGTCGAGATCGACCGTTTCGCCAATCTGGCCGCACGGGTTGGCCGCGTGATCCTGTTTATCAATTGACGCACCTTCTACCTGAAGGAAGAAGCCTTTTTCATTTTTGCTCAGCAGCGAGATGGCTTTGTCCGTCATTGCCGCCAGGGTCGGCACGCTGTCAGTGCGTTTTGGGTTGGGCGTGCAGGTCACGGCAGGTTTGTCGATGTTGCCGTGGTAAGAGGCTTTCGGCCCTTCCCAGCGCACCGGCATATTCCCTTCAGAGAAGAGGCCCAGCAGCGGTTTATCCTGGTTCGCCTCGGCGATCCCGTCCAGAGAGGCCGCATCGCTGACTATCTGGTAGCCGCGCGCCTGCGCCTGCTCGCGCAGGGTTTTACCCTGCCACTCGCCTGCTGTCGCGGTGTCTGCGAAGGTTTTCGCACCGCCGCCCAGCGTCACGTCTGGACGCGCGTTCAGCAGTTGTTCGGTAATCGAGCCTTTCCCGCCTTTTTCCAGCGCGTTGGCCGGGCATTTCTCACTGGTCACGGACGGGCCATAGCATTTACGCGAGATGACATGGGAAACCAGCGCCGCCGGGGTCGCATCCTGCAGCTCTGCGGTTGAAACGTTGCCCGTTGCCAGACCTGCCGCTTTGGCCATCTCAAGAATGGTTTGATGATCTTTTTCGTGGATATCCACGCCCAGCGCGCCATTGTAAGTTTTCACACCGGTTGACCATGCCGTTGCGGAGGCCGCAGAATCTGTCACGTAATCGGGTTTACCGGTTTTTTTATCCAGCGCGTAGTGGGTATATTGCCCGGTCAAGGGTAAGGCATCGATGCCTTTAAAAAATCCACCTGCCCCTTCGGCATAATTACGCGCGGCAGTAATTTCAGAATCGCCCATGCCGTCGCCAATCAGCAGAATAATATTTTTGGCGGGCTTGTCATTGAGCGATGCGCGAATAGCGGCGGTCTGATCTTCTGAGAGGCGGCGTGCTCCGCCGGGTTGGGTGATATCGCCCTGAGCCGCACGATTATCCAGCACCTGAGTATTGAGGGTATCGGCATGAATAGCGGGGGTAATTAACAGGGGAAGTAATGCGATGAAAAGTGCGCTCTGTTTCAATTTATTTTCTCCATGTAAAAATACATAAAAATAAAAACAGAGCGACTATAGGCATCCTGCATGACAATTCAATGACACTGGCTCAGGCCCTGAAATCGTTTAGCTGCGAGGATGCCTTAAAAGCTTCTTTACGTATTGCTGGAGCATTTCGGCATCCTGGGCCGGAACCTGCAGGTCTGGCTTAGCCTTCTCAAGCGCCCCCTCAATGCTGTCTATCAGGGCCTGTTGCTCCTGTTTCGCCATATGCCGTAGCAGCGCCGTGACCACAATTTCCAGCGCCTCGACCTGAGCGACCAGCTCTTTTGACTCTTCTTCCTTTTCGGCAAGCTTCACCAACAACTCAGCAATGAGATTTTTCATCGTGCTATTTCCTTATGGGATTTTCCCTGAAATTAGCACTGTCATTGAATAATGCAAAGAGGAGAAAAGTATTATCTTATACAAAAGTGATGTCGCTGCCAAAATAGAGAGAGGGAACACGCAGCGAAACGTTTTTCTATAAAAAAGATGCTGCATTTAGTTATAAATAAACGCAGCGCACATAAGAATATATAATACATCAGCCTTTTGATAATCGTGCTGACTTTGCCTCGGCTATTTGTCTGCGGCGACGCAAGGCAATAGCGAGCTGAATAATATTCAGCAGCACCACGACAGCCGTGGCGGCGAAAACCCACCGGAACCCGGCCATTGCGGAAACTGACGCCCCGATAAGCGGGCCGGCCACGTTGCCCAAATACATAAACGACTGGTTGTATCCAAAAATACGCCCGGTGACCTGGTCACTGGAATATTTCACCAGCAGCGTCTGCACCGCCGGGAGCATGGCCCCATCGGCAAACCCGAGCAGGAAACGCAGCACGCCGAGCTGGAACGGCGAGGTGACGAACGACATGGCAAAAAACAGCACGACCGCAAAGATGAGCGTCGCCATCAAAATGCGCGCCGTGCCGATCCTGTCTCCCAGTTTCCCGAGGCGCGGCGCGGAGATCAGCGCAGAGACGCCCGGTACGGCCGCAATCATCCCACTGAGAAAAGCGATGTTGTTACTGTCTGGTGCCATCGATTTGATAAACAGCGCCAGGATCGGCCCGACGGAGCCGTTACACAGCTGGATCACCATGGTGGTGACGAAGAGGCTAATCATCAGCCCCGGATAGGGAAGCGACGCAAAGACCGCCTTGCCGCTCAGGCGCTCAGCTTTACTGACAACCGGACGCCCGCCCTCTTTGATGAGAAACAGCGTAACCAGAAAACTGACCACCAGCAAAATGGCGGTAATAAAGAAGACCGCGCGCAGGCCAACGTGGTCCGCCAGAAAGCCCCCCATCAGCGGCCCGCCAATCACGCCGCTTATCTGTGCGGTAGACAGCGTGCTCAGCGCCCACCCGCTGCGTTCGCGCGGGACCTGCGAGGCCACCAGCGCCATCGCGTTAGGGATATAGCCGGAGGTGAGCCCCATAATCGCGCGCAGAATAAACAGCTGCCAGACGTTGGTGGCAAAGGCCTGTAGCAGAATAGCGATTGCCATCCCCAGCGAGGCGCGCAGCAGCATGAGCTTACGCCCTTTGCGATCCGCCAGGCTGCCCCACATGGGCGAGACAATCGCGGAGACCAGAAAGGTGACGCTGAACGTCAGGCCTGACCACATCGACAGGGCTTCATGGGATGAAACCCCGAGCTGGGCAACATACAGCGGCAGGAACGGCAGGATCTGGCTAATGGCAAGCCCGGTAAAAAAGCAGCCGAACCAGACCGATATAAGGTTAACTTTCCACGATTCCATAACAGAGGCAGTCTTCATTTTTAGGCGAATTCGCCTGTAGATTAGCAAGTTACGCCAGGTCACGTAGCGCGAGAGATGCGGCCCGATCGACTTTGGTGTTTTATCTTCCCAGTCATCATATTTGTGAAACAAGTCACAAATCATACCGTTTTTGGCGGAGGATTATGCTTCAACGGCAGAGTCCATACCCGCGCATTCCAAGATGAAAATGGTTGGCGTGGGCGGCGTTATATTCCGGGCCGAGGCCATTGCCATAGTAGCCGCAGCTTGCCGCCAGCAGCGCCTTAAGCCAGGGCTGGGTACGGGCTGAACGCCACCCGCTGAGGATGGTTACCCGCTGGCCATCTGCCAGACGAAACGCGCTGATATCCAGCGCGTCGGCCGTGGCGTGCTCGCTGCGTCGCGCGTCCGCACGATGATAGATATTGCGGCAGGCGAAGCTCCCCAGATGATCGATGCGTGTCAGTTCTGCGCCCATAAACTGTTTCGTGAGCGGGCGAGCCTGCTGACTAACAAATAACGCGGAGCTGAGCGCCAGCGGACAGCTGGCTAAAAAGCTGCCGCTCAGGCTGACCGGGCCAAAGCTGCGCACGCGCACGACGTTGCTGAGAGGGCACTCTCCCGCACTGTCGGCAACCGGCTGCGAGCGGATGAGCTTTCTGTCGTTGGCCTCCGATAACAAAGTCTCGCAGGCCTCGGGCGTTAAACGGCGCAGTTTAAACTGGGTTATCTTGCCCGGCGGATCGTCAAGAGTAAGAGGCGCAAACGGGTTGTACCATGACGGCAACCAGCGGTAGCCCACCGTCACAGCAGCCACAATCATGATACAAATCAGCCATTTTATTCCTTTCACATATCCTCCTGACGCGGGTTAAAACATTATGGCAGAAGGCCGCGAAACCCGCCGGGCATCGTGGTATGTTATGGGCTTTTCGTCAGACTGGAAGAGAGTGAAATGGCAAAGCAGCGCGTAGGTATTGTCTTTGGGGGAAAATCAGCAGAGCACGAGGTTTCATTGCAATCGGCCAAAAATATCGTCGACGCAATTGATAAAAACCGCTTCGACGTGGTGCTGCTGGGCATTGATAAACAGGGCCAGTGGCACGTTAACGATGCCAGCCAGTATCTGTTAAATGCTGACGATCCGGCGCACATCGCCTTAAACCCTTCTGAAATCAGCGTTGCTACCGTACCTGGCGTCGTTCAGGGACAATTTATCAATGCCGGAAATGCGCAGGCGCTGGCCCAGATTGACGTGGTATTCCCGATTGTGCACGGCACGCTGGGCGAAGATGGCTCGCTGCAGGGCATGCTGCGCATGGCTAACCTGCCGTTTGTCGGCTCTGACGTACTCGGCTCCGCCGCCTGCATGGATAAAGATATGACCAAGCGGCTGCTGCGCGACGCCGGACTGAATATTGCGCCGTTTGTCACCCTGACGCGCGCTAATCGCGAAAGCTATACCTTTGCCCAACTCTCGGCCCAACTGGGCCTGCCGCTGTTCGTTAAGCCGGCAAATCAGGGCTCTTCCGTTGGCGTAAGTAAAGTGTCCAGCGAAACCCAGTATACCGAGGCGGTTCGCCTGGCATTTGAATTTGACCATAAGGTGGTGGTTGAGCAGGGAATTAAAGGCCGTGAAATCGAATGCGCCGTGCTGGGCAATGATTTCCCGCAGGCCAGCACCTGCGGCGAAGTGGTGTTAAACAGTGACTTTTACTCTTACGACACCAAATACATTGATGACCAAGGCGCGCAGGTGGTGGTCCCGGCGGTTCTTGATCCGGCTATCAACGATAAGATCCGCGCGATCGCCGTTGAAGCCTATCAGGCGCTGGGTTGCAGCGGTATGGCGCGCGTCGACGTGTTTCTTACCCCAGACAATGACGTGGTGATTAACGAAATCAACACGCTGCCGGGCTTTACCAACATCAGCATGTATCCGAAGTTATGGCAGGCCAGCGGGCTTAGCTATCCGGATCTGATTACTCGTCTGCTGGAACTGGCGCTGGAGCGTCACGCGGCCGACAGCGCTCTTAAAAGCTCGGTAAACGGTTAATCGTTCCGCTTTGCCGTTTCCGCCTCTTCCGCTGTCGTCTCTTCCGGACGGCGGCGGATAATCAACCCCGCCAGCCAGAAACCGATCACCCACGTCACCAGCCCGACCGCATAGGTTTGCCAGCCTTTCGCCTCGAACCCGAGCAGGCCCACCACACCGTTAAGAATAAAGATCAGCCCAATCGCAAAGGCATAGTAGTGCCAGTCACGGCGTAGTTTAGAAGTGAGTTTCATGGCAGCTCCGGCAGGAAAAATATCATCCTCTCACAGTTTTGCGGCCAGGTCTGTGGCGGATGCGGAAATTCTGAAACGAGCGCAAATTTCACCTAAGTCATAAATCTGTGATGCGCTGCAGAATTCATCAATCCAGGAGGATTCCCTGGCGTAAATTACCACGATTCTGATATTGACAAATGTTATGACCTGTCAAACTCACCTTGTAAGACCTATTTCTGAACTGGGTGATATTGTGGGAGGTCGTTATGGCTGATTTTACATTGTCGAAACCGATTTTTGGCGGTAAACAACCAAAAACCTCAACGCCGGGTAATATCGCTTACGCGCTCTTCGTGCTGTTCTGCTTCTGGGCCGGATCGCAGCTATTGAATATGCTGGTCCATGCGCCAGGCGTGTATGAACATCTGATGCAGGTTCAGGACAGCGGACGCCCGCGCGTAGAGATCGGCTTTGGCGTAAGCACCGTTTTTGGGCTTATCCCCTTCCTCACGGGTTGCATGGTGTTGGGCGCAATCGCACTCGTCATCCGCTGGCGTCATCGTCGCTGATTACAGCCCCATACAGCGCGCCCGTCGATCGTCCACACGTTTGGCAAACCAGGCCGTCGTGAGGTTACGCGTGATCTTCGGGCTTTCAAGCTGAATGCCCGGCAGCATAGCTCTTGGTAAAGCTTTCCCGTTTTTCCGCTCGGCCAGCGCAAAGACCTGCTGATAGAGTTCGGTTTTCTCAAACGCCAGGCTGTCACCCTTTTCCAGTTGACGACGAATGTCGCTGTCGCTCATGCCCAGTTTGGCGGAGAGCTTGCGCACCGCCCGCTCCGTGGTTCCGGCTTCGCTGCTACCGTAGGCGATAAGGTCGCCGTCCAGCGCCAGCTTAACGCCGCTCGCACGGCTCACCGCATTCTGGAAAGCCGCGTTGCGGCTGGCGTACCATCCCGCGTTGAAGTCCGCGAAGCGATAGAGCGGTTCGTCATAGTTCGCGGGATAGTTCAGCAGATGATAGGTGCCAAACCACAGCCCGCCCCGCAGGGAGAACACTTCCTGACGCACCGTACCGTCGATTTTCCACGGGTATCCATCGGTATGTTTTTCCGCAAACGCAATGCTGACCTGCATCGGCCCGCCGGTATGCACCGGGTTAAGCGAGCCAAACAGCGTCTGGCCCATCGGCACCATATTGATGAAATCATCAAAGATAGCGCTCAGCTGCTTCTCGGTTTTGACCGTATCCAGCCGCTCGCTGTAGCTTTTGCCGTTCGGCGAGGTGATTTTGAGGGCGGTATGGACCAGGAACACCGGGATATGCATCGATTCGGCGCGCCGGTCGATCTCTTTCCAGGCAATTTTGTTCAGCCCGGGCACTGCCGGGTCTGACTGGTACATCGACTCCTGCTGCGCAACCGCCAGCACCGAGCAGATGTTCGCCTCGGTAGGGGCGATCTTCTGGCTCTCAAAGGTTTTTGCCAGCGCATCGGCCCACTGATTGCGATCATTCACGCTGGCAGGCATTTTTTGCCGCACCACGCTCGCCACATCCACGGGCTTCTCGCCTTTCTTGAGCGGCTCGGCCCCTTTCTCAGCACAACCCGCCAGCACGAAGGCAGCGAGTAAGGACAGCGGTAACGCACGCGGTACGGCAAATGGCATAGCAACTTCCTGTATTAACCTAAAGTAGGGGTAACGTCCTGCAGTTCTTTATCGTCCAGCTCGCGTTCGAAGCTGCGTAAACGTTTATAAATGGACATCAGCTCCACCAGCGTAGTCCATGAGCTGATCAAATACTGGAACGAACCGCGTACCTGACCGAAAACGTTGGTGATCTGCGTCATCAGACCGAGCGTTATCGTACCCGCTACGATTGACGGGAACAGCAGGAACAAACCGAAAACATTATCGACCTGCAGGTAAAGAATACGGGCGATATTGAAATACATATAGTGGAAATAGAGGCGGAAGTAGTTTCTGCGCACCGCACCAAAAAGCTCGCGCACGGTAGGCGGCGACGCGCGATTGGCATCATCTTCGCCATACACCAGCTCTTTACGGTAGGCTGCTTCTACGCGCTGGTTTTTAAACTCCAGGCCCGGCAGCTTGATCCCGACGACCGCCAGCAGGCCCGTTCCCATCAGCGACCAGACGATCGCCGCAATCACCAGCCCGTACGGCAGATGGCCGACAATCGGCAGGTCCGGAACGTGCGCCGAGAGGGTGACCAGCACCGGCAGGAAGGCGATCAGGGTCATAATGGCGTTGATAAAGCTCACGCCCATATCTTCCAGCGTAGAGGCAAAACGCATGGTGTCTTCCTGCACACGCTGCGCGGCACCTTCGATATGGCGCAGGTGCTGCCAGTGCGCCATATAGTGTTCGTTCATCGCGGTACGCCAGCGGAAAACGTAGTGGCTGACGAAGAAGTTGTTCATGACGCCAATAATGACCGCAATCAGGGCAATGCCGAGGAAGATCCCCACCTCGTGGTAGAACTGGTTTATCGAGACCTTGTGCGGCGAGCTGAGCGCGGTCTGGATGAGATCGTAGAATGGGGCATACCAGGCGTTAACCGCCACGCCCACCTCAACCAGAAACCAGGTCACAAAGATGATGAGCGCGGTGCCGAGAATCGACCAGTACTGCCAGCGATGCGGCGAATAGATAAACCAGAACAGCGCGAAAATACCGACGCAGAGCGCGTAATAGGCATAAAAAAGCAGATAGCTCAGCGACCAGAATCGCGCGGCGCTAATCGGCACGTCCTTCGTTGCGCCGATCAGATGCGACAGCCATGCGCCGCCGCCTGCCTGCCAAAAAATGACGGCAAGAATTGCCCAAATAAATGCCGACAAAAAAAACGGCCCCGGCTTTGGGAAAAAAGACTTAAACATGATGCTTCCTTCTTGTTGTTATGGCTGTTGCTACGTTCAGTAAATCACCACACGAAAACCTTGCCTGCGCCCATCTCATAGCGGAGGCAAAATGGTCAGACCCAACGGGTGAATATTAGTTCGCATCGGCGTTGATGAGAATTGTTTCGGTGCGTTTCAAACCCCGCCCCCTCTGACCGGCCACTATCATAAGCCTGACGTCACAAAATGGGAGACGCGCCGCAGTAAAATTGCGCTTATTTACCCATGGTTACGTTTTTCTCGCTATGGTTATGCTATTCGGGCCATTGCGCCGTGTCGTTTAGTAGTATAAATACCCATTACCGTATTAATTCACTTCATGGATGCTTTTCGTTGAAACGTTGTCTGCTTACTCTTGCCGCGCTGTGTGCGCTAACGCTGTCCACCGCTCACGCTCAGGCAGTCCAGCCGCTGACGGCACCTGTTCTGGCCTCTGATATTGCCGATCGCTATGCAAATCTGATCTACTACGGCAGCGGTGCAACGGGTATGGCGATGGTGGTTATCGACGGTAACCAGCGCGTGTTTCGCAGCTTTGGCGAAACGCGTCCGGGCAATAACGTCCACCCGCAGCTCGATTCCGTGATCCGCATTGCGTCCCTGACCAAGCTGATGACCAGCGAATTGCTGGTGAAACTGCTCGATCAGGGCGTGGTGAAGCTCGACGATCCGCTCAGCAAATATGCGCCACCCGGCGCGCGCGTGCCGACGTATCAGGGTGCGCCGATTACGCTGGTCAACCTGGCTACCCATACCAGTGCGCTTCCGCGTGAACAGCCGGGCGGTGCCCCCCATCGTCCTGTATTCGTCTGGCCTACCCGCGAACAGCGCTGGAATTACCTGAGCACCGCGACGCTGAAAGCCGCGCCGGGGTCACAGGCGTCTTATTCTAACCTTGCGTTTGATCTTCTTGCCGATGCGTTATCCACGGCCTCGGGCAAACCGTACACGCAGCTGTTTGAAGAGCAGATAACGCGTCCGTTGGGCATGAAGGACACCACCTTTACCCCCTCTCCTGACCAGTGCGGTCGCCTGATGGTCGCCGAGAAAGGTGCCAGTCCGTGTAACAACACGCTGGCGGCAATCGGTAGCGGCGGGGTTTATTCCACGCCAGGGGATATGATGCGCTGGATGCAGCAGTTCCTCTCTTCTGATTTCTACTCGCGCAGCAGCCAGGCTGACCGTATGCAGACGCTGATGTATAAGCGTGCACAGCTGCACCGCGTAATCGGTATGGACGTGCCGGGTAAAGCCGATGCGCTTGGAATGGGTTGGGTCTATATGGCGCCGAAAGACGGTCGTCCCGGTATTATTCAAAAAACGGGCGGCGGTGGCGGGTTCATTACCTATATGGCGATGATCCCGCAATCCAACGTTGGCGCTTTTGTGGTGGTCACCCGCTCTCCGAACACGAGGTTCGTCAATATGAGTGATGGTATCAATAATTTAGTGGCTGAATTGAGCGCCAACAAAGCGCAGGTACTTACTGCGTCTAACTGATTTAATATTCCGTGGGCAAACGGTTGACGCTAACCAGTTTGCCCCGGCTCATATTAATATAATTTCCCCGGCGTAGCGCGGCGAGTATTTCCGCAACAACGGAACGGGAAATTCGCGTACTTCGCTGAATATGATTCATTACGCCTATTTTTGAACGCAGGGTTTCATCCCATTCGGCCATTTCCATGAGCATGGCGCGGATCTGGCTATACGAATTATTACCAACCAGCTGCATATCGCGTTTCGCAAGAATATAATTCACCCAGGATAACCAGCCGAATGCTTCACGCCAAAGATATTCTTGCTGAATACGTTGGCGGGCCGTTACGGCGGGTAAATAAAATCCTGAACACGGCGTCTGCGTGACCATAATATATTCTTTTAGGTTATCATTCATTCCAGCGGTCAAACCAAAAATAAACGGTGCCCTTGCAATGCCAATCAGTAATTCATCTGACTGACGGTAAATTTCTATAATGCCGCTTTGTATTACGAAGGTGTAGGGTTCTTCGCCAGAGACATTCTGTGAAATGCGTTGCTGCTTCGCAGTTTTAAAAGGCGTTCCATCGACTTTCAGGCACTGTTCGAGCCGGCTTAATTCAGAAAGTGGTTTAGCATCAACGTTCATGCAGACCTCAAGTCATCTGTATATGTCGGTTCTGTGATTTTGTCTAAAGAAAAAGCGGGGAAAGAAATCCCCGCTTTTCAGATGTTACCAGGTATATTTCACACCCAGGTTAGCGCCCCAGTTCTGGTCAACGTCGCCGCCGCCCAGATAGGTTGCATCAGTATAGGTACTGAAGTTTTTGGTGAAGCTGAACTGCGTGCCTAAACCAACGCGGACGGCAGAGCCCTTCACACCATTGTCGATGTTGTCGTTATTAACATCGGCACTGTTGTTGGCATCGTCGTAGACGTACGCCAGTTTGAAGTAAGGCGTCAGCGCCTGCTCACCACCGTAATTGAAGGTGTAACCCGCATCAATACCCGCTTCGTAGCGCAGGCTATCGTAGGATTGACCATCGATACGCATATCGTTGCTCAGCTGGTAATCATCGCCAGACTGGAACAGGCCAGACACGGCCGCATACGGCGTGACGTAACCAGACAGATTTGGTTTCCAGTCATAACCCAGCTTCAGGCCAAAGCCTACGGCATCGGTCGTGGTATTCCCGTCAACGTACTGACCATTGCTCATGTTAGCAGAGAGGTCGCTATTGAAGCGGGTATAGTTCAGGGAGCTGTCGAGGAACACATCGTTAGCAAACTTCGCCGATGCGTAGATCATCGCAGTCTGGCTATCCTGATCAACCTGACCGGTACGATCGCTGATGTCACCCTTCGCGAAACCAGCCGCGCCGCCGACAATCCACTTCGCATTATTGCCATCAATCTGGGTATCCAGACCGACCATAATGCCGCTGACGTCCTGATCGTAGCTAATGTCGCCATTATCCCCGTCAAAGTTACCGCCAAAGTAGCTCACCCAGGCACCGCCGTTATCGGCCAGGCCATGACGGCTGTTGGTCAGACGCGTGCCTACGGTGTCCTGCTGCAGGTTCCAGATATTGGTGTTCGCAGAAGGAATGCTCAGCGCCATGTTAGCGGAGTCGGTCAGCTCTTTCTGCTGCAGAACCACGGTGTCGCCTTTCTGCTGTGCCTGGTAAGTATAAGCACCCAGATCGGCTTTGTTTGCCGCCGTAAAGCTTGCGCTGGTCCCCGCGTTATTGTCGTAAACGCGAATAATTTCTTTGTTTTTGTAGTCCGCAACGGAACCTGCACCGGTCGCATCGTCGATACGCACGCTGTAGTTACCTGCGACATCTCCGTTTACGGCTAAGTGGCCGTCAGAGTTCATCGCCACGACGCCGTGGTCGTATTCCGCTTTGCTCTTATCGTTAGTAATATAGCGAGCGTTGTTCAGATCGGAATTCAGCACGTAATCACGGCTGGCCACGTTCAGCACGCCACCATCGGTCAGCACCATGTTATGGGTATCAACCTGGCCCAGACCCAGCGCCAGCTCAGCGCCGTTATCCACGGTGATGGTGTTGGCGTAGAGGTCTGCCGTTTCTTCCGTCAGCGCTGCACGGCTATCGCTGTCCAGATACAGGCTATCGGTTGCCACAGCACCGCTATCGCCCACGTTCAGGGTAGACGCGTTAGTCAGGGTGATGGAGTCGGCCAGCAGGCCGGAGTTTTCAACGTTAACCTGAGAGTGATTATTCACCGCCAGCTTGTCGATGTTAGAGACCTTGCGGGTATCCCACTCGGAACCGTTGTCCAGCATCACGTTGAACAGACCGCTCTGATACACCTCTTCACCCGCAACGTGGCCGTTGCTGTCGAAGGTAGAGTCAGGCCAGATGCTGTTCGGGGAGAGCGCTTTCCAGTCAACGTTGTTATAACCCTGACCGTACATATCAGAGGCGCCGATAGCCTCAACGCTGGATTGCGCTGCACCTACCCACTTGCTGCCGTTCGTCAGCGTGACGTCCAGTTTATCGGTACCATCCCAGCCGTTGGTGGTTGGGTTATACACACCGTCTTCGGTGGTATCGGTTGCCGGGTCGCCCTTCTCGTAGAAGTTGTTATCAAAGGTACTGGCGAAGAGGATATCGCCGGTAATGGTGGAGCGATCGAACGTCGCCGTGGTCTGCATGGCGTTGTCAGACGCGCCAGCGGCCACAATCAGCGCTGCATCATCCAGCGCTGCATCATCCAGCGCTGCATCATCCGGCACTGCATCATCCGGCACTGCATCATCAGCCCATGTCGGGTTAGTTTCGCCGTAATCGCTCGGCTTCGCAGTCTGACCGTAGAAGCCGCTTTTGCCCAGGTCGCTGTAGGCGCCAGAGGTCAGAACAGAGTCTTTCACCACCAGCGTATCGGTGAACACATTGCTGTTGTTCGCCACGCCCGTTTCATTGTCGTAAGGCGTGTTATCCAGGTTTTGATAACCCTGCGTCAGGGTAATACCTGCAACGTGAGAATTATTCTGGATAACAATATCTGACTCCACGTCCAGGGTAATTGCATTACCCATATCGTAAGTGTCCAGATAATGCGTTTCGCTGGTCTCTCCGGTTACCACATCATAAGCGTAGTGTTCGTAGGTATCATTGATCGTGGAATTATCGACGGTCAGGCTGAAACGGTCATATTGCGCATGTGCCGTGCCGTCAGTATCCATACCGTCAGCGCAGGTGGAGGTCATGCACTTCGAGGTGATCATACCGTTAATGGTACTGTTAGAAATGCTCAGCGCATTCGCACGGCCATTCGCACCATCATCCAGGTAATAGGTTGAAATAACGCCGTTGACCGTCGATTTTTTGATAACAGGATAGATGTCGCCATCGTGTGCCGCCCCGGAGTAATCCCAGTCGGCATAGCCATAATACCATGGCGTCGTGGCCGTATTATCATATCCAAACGTATTAAACGTTGTGCCGGAAATATCTTTCGCATTTGCCTGAGAAGCGATCGCCACGGTGCAGGCTAATGCCAGTTGAGATACAACCAGTTTCTTTTTCCATGTTTGCATTGGGTCATCCCTCCTCAGGGACGTAAGCAAGTTTTTCCATCAAACCATATAGCAATATTTTATTGCGGAGGGAATTATGCAGTTGCACTTCGAAAAGGTTCAATGAATGATTCCATTAAGTCCGTATACAGACAAATAACGAAGAGAATAACCTTGAGAGGCCAAATACTCTAGATAAATATTATAAAAACAGCGCGTTAGAGATAAATCCCATAAATATTGAAAATATAAAAAATTAAAATAGATCATTATTAATTATATAATTTATCTAATATAGATATAATACAAATTATTCAGACTTTCTTTTATCCCTCGCCCATGTTCTCCACCGCGCGGTCGGGCGCTAAAAACAAAAAGCCCACTTTAGTAAAACGCCCCTCCTCACTTTCAGGTAAACTTACCCTCTTTGTTCCACAAACGTCAGGCATATCATGACCGATTTAATTGCTCGTCCCCGTCGCCTGCGCAAGTCACCTGCACTGCGCGCTATGTTTGAAGAGACAACACTGACCTTAAACGATCTGGTGTTGCCGATTTTTGTTGAAGAAGAGATCGATGACTACAAAGCCATCGACGCTATGCCGGGCGTGATGCGCATTCCCGAAAAACATCTGGCACGCGAGATCGAACGCATTGCCCGGGCGGGGATCCGCTCGGTAATGACCTTTGGGATCTCCCACCACACCGATGCTACCGGCAGCGATGCCTGGAAAGAAGATGGCCTGGTTGCCCGTATGTCCCGCATCTGTAAGGACGCCGTGCCGGAGATGATCGTCATGTCCGACACCTGTTTCTGTGAATACACCTCTCACGGCCACTGCGGCGTGCTGTGCGACCACGGCGTGGATAACGATGCAACCCTGTTGAACCTCGGTAAACAGGCGGTAGTGGCAGCCGCTGCGGGTGCAGACTTCATCGCGCCTTCCGCTGCGATGGACGGCCAGGTGCAGGCTATCCGCCAGGCGCTTGATGCCGCGGGCTTTACCGACACCGCCATCATGTCCTACTCCACCAAATTTGCCTCGTCTTTCTATGGCCCGTTCCGTGAAGCAGCCGGTACCGCCCTGAAAGGCGATCGTAAAACCTACCAGATGAACCCGCTCAACCGTCGCGAAGCGATCCGTGAATCGCTGCTCGACGAAGCGCAGGGCGCGGACTGCCTGATGGTCAAACCCGCTGGCGCGTACCTCGATATCCTGCGCGATATCCGCGAGCGCACCGAGCTGCCGCTGGGTGCCTATCAGGTCAGCGGCGAATACGCGATGATCAAGTTTGCCGCCCAGGCGGGTGCCATAGATGAAGAGAAAGTGATCCTGGAAAGCCTCGGCGCGATCAAACGCGCGGGCGCGGATCTGATCTTCAGCTATTTCGCGCTGGATCTGGCCGAGAAGAACATTCTGCGTTAATCCTCATCCCCTCTCCCTTCGGGGGGAGGGGGTGCTCGTCATAACGTCACCAAACTGCAATACCACCGACATCTCCCCCTTCTACTGTCTTTGCAAGACGGCAGGAGGAGTGACTATGTTTAGTCTCGATAGCGTTCTCGATGACCTTTGGCCTCAGGCGAGGCCCGCACCCTGGCAAAAAAATCTCTTAAAAAAGCTGCTCTACGAAGAAGAATTCCAGCAATTTGCCGCCGCCCATCGCCACTTGAAAGGGCTGGATATGGTGGAGCAGATTCTGGAGCATCTCGATATTCACTGCACCGTTTCAGCCCGCGACCTCGAACAGATCCCCGACCACGGTCCGCTCGTCATTATTGCAAATCACCCTACAGGCACCCTCGACGGGCTGGCGCTCATGTACGCCGTCTCCCGCGTGCGTCGTGATGTGAAAGTGGTAACCAACCGGCTGCTTACCCACCTTGAGCCGCTCGGCTCACTGTTCATCCCGGTCGATAACATCAACGGCAGAACGTCAAAGTCCTCGCTGATGCAGATGGAGCAGCATCTGCACAACGGCGGCGTACTGATTTTCTTCCCGGCAGGCGAAGTGTCGCGGCCAACGCGCAAAGGCATCCGCGATAAAAAATGGCATTCAGGCTTTATCAAACTGGCCGGTAAACTGCGTGCCCCGCTGTTGCCGATGCATATTCAGGCGCGCAACGGCCTTTTCTTCTATGCCAGCACGCTGGTCTCGCCCACCCTGTCGATGCTTTTGCTGATGCAGCAGATGTTCCGCCGCCGCCACAGCACGCTGCCAATCACAATCGGCCAGCAGATTGCCTGGAGCCAGTGGTTTAGCGCCGGTCTTTCATCGCGTGAGATGGCCGAGCGATGCCGTCAGCACGTGATGCGTCTTGGCAAGGGCTTGCCGGGCGTTTTCAAAACCCAGTGCGCCATCGCCCGAGCGGAAGACCGGGCCACCCTGAAGCGCGCGCTGGCGCAGGCCGAATGTCTGGGGAAAACCAGCGATGGCAAAACCGTCTACCTGTGGCAGCGCAACGGCCAGGAGGAGGCACCAGTATTGCGTGAGCTGGGTCGTTTGCGGGAGATTGCGTTTCGCGCGGTCGACGAAGGCAGCGGTAAACGCCGCGACACCGACCGCTACGACGATGACTATCTGCATCTGATCCTCTGGGATGACGACGATCTTGAGATCGTCGGGGCGTACCGCTTTATGCCCACGGCGATGCAAATCGCTCAGCGCGGCGTGGAGGGACTCTACAGCCACAGCCTGTTCCACTATGACCAGCAGATGAAAGAGGTGCTGGAGCACGGCATCGAACTGGGGCGCAGCTTTATCCAGCCGCGCTACTGGGGACGGCGTGGCCTGGATTACCTGTGGTCGGGCATTGGTGCCTATCTGGCACGTTATCCGCACTACCGCTATCTTTTCGGGCCGGTCTCTATTTCTGGCGGGCTGCCGCCCGCCGCGCGGGATCTGTTGGTGGCGTTTTACCGGCTCTGGTTTCCGGCAAGCCACCCGCTCGCCGCCTCGCGCCAGCCTTATCCGGCATCGCTCCCGGACGTGCTCGCCCAGTTTGGCGGCGTGGATTACGCCGAGGATCTGACCAGGCTGAAATCCCTGCTGGGTAACCTCGGGTGCGGCATTCCCCCGCTCTACAAACAGTATTCAGAGCTGTGCGAGCCCGGCGGCGTGCAGTTTATCGATTTCGGCAGCGATCCGGCGTTCGGTCACTGCGTTGACGGGCTGGTGCTGGTGGATTTGTGCTATCTGAAGGCGAACCGTTATCAGCGCTATATCGCGGTGCACCTTTAGCCCCGCTGCCCGGTAGCGCTACGCATACCGGGCCTGCAAGGAAACCCAGGCCGGGTAAGGCAACGCCGCCACCCGGCAAGAACGGTGTACAAGCGGCGGGGTCAAGGACGATAAAACGGCTTATCCCCCAGAATCGTCGCCCGGTGCATAATCCGCCGCTGTGGCAGATAATCCGCATTCGCATAGTGCTGGGTGACGCGGTTATCCCAGATAGCGAGGTCATTCTCCTGCCAGCGCCAGCGCACCTGAAACTCCGGTCTGGTGATGTGCGCGAACAGGAAGCTCAGCAGCGCCTCACTCTCCTTTTCGCTCACGTCAACGATGCGGGTGGTAAACCCTTCGTTCACGAACAGCGCCTGTTTGCCCGTTACCGGATGCGTGCGCACCACCGGATGCAGCAGCGGCGGATGCTTCGCCACCGCCTCCTGCCAGCGCTGATGCTCCTCGTCGCTGTTCCGGTACTTGTACTCCTGGAAGGATTTTTTAAAATCATGTTCCGCCCGCAGCCCGCTCAGTAGCGCCCTGAACGGTGCTGAAAGCGCTTCAAAGGCGGCAATCCCACTGGCCCACAGCGTATCGCCCCCCGTTTCGGGCAGCTGCTTCGCCGCCAGAATCGCCCCGGCGGGCGGCGTCTCAATAAAGGTGACGTCGGTATGCCAGTTGTCATTATCCGGCGGATTATCGTTGTGGGTGTCCAGGACAATAATCTCCTCGACGCCTTCCGCATGCGGGTAAACCGGGTGGATATGCAGATCGCCGAAGCGCTGAGCCAGCGCCCGCTGCTGCTGGGGCGAGATCGCCTGCTCGCGCAGGAACACCACCTGATGGCGCAGAACCGCGTGGTAGAGCTGTTCAAACTGGTTATCGCTCAGCGGACGGGTCACGTCCAGGCCAGCGACCTGCGCCCCGATGTTTGGCCCCAGCGGGGTAATGATCAAACGTTCACTCATTGTATTTCTCCATGCCAGGGCGTCAGGCGGCGCTGTAACGCACGCAGCCCCAGTTCTAATCCAAAGGCGATCGCGGCGATGACCGCAATCCCCGCCAGTACGACGTCAGTCGCCAGAAACTCCCCCGCCGACTGCACCATAAACCCAAGCCCGCGCGTGGCCGCGATAAGCTCTGCCGCCACCAGCGTGGACCAGCCGACGCCAAGACCAATGCGTAGCCCGGTTAATATCTCCGGCAGCGCGCCGGGTAAAATCACGAACAGCAGCACCTGAACGCGGCTGGCCCCGAGCGATTGCGCCGCGCGGATCCGCACCTGCTGGGCACTCTTCACTCCCGCCAGCGCCGACAGGGCAACCGGCGCAAAGATGGCGAGATAAATCAGCAGGATTTTGGACGTTTCACCAATGCCAAACCAAATCACCATCAGCGGCAAATAGGCCAGGGGCGGAACCGGGCGATAAAGCTCAATCAGCGGGTCGAGAATGCCGCGCACCGTCGGGCTTAGCCCCATGGCGATACCCACCGGCACGCCGATCAGCACCGCCGCCAGCAGCGCGACCAGAATGCGTGCCAGGCTGGCCCCTAAGTGTTGCCAGAGCGTCGCATCCATAAACCCCTGCGGCCCGGCGATGGTGATCAGTTTTTCCAGCACCTGTCCCGGCGGCGGCAGGAACAGCGGGCTGATCCACTGCTGCGCCGCCACGGCCCACCACGCCACCAGCAGCACCAGCAGCGTGCCGACGCTCAGGGTGAGCTGATGTGAAAACGGCCAGCGCAACGCGAGGCGCGTGCGGCGCGCTTTTTCACTGAAAACGATGCTCATGAGAACGCCTCCCGCTGTTCAAACACGCGGCTCAGCACGTATTCACGTTTTTCGATAAACCGCGGATCGGACTTGATGCTGCGCACCGACTCCCCCGCCACGAAGCGGCGGGCAAAGTCGAGCGACAGGCGCTCCACCACTCGCCCCGGCCCCGGCGACAGCAGCACGAGGTGGGTCGCCATAAACACCGCTTCTTCGATATCGTGGGTGATCAGCAGGACCTGCTTACCGGTTTCATGCCACAGGCGTAAAAGCAGGGTCTGCATCTGCTCGCGGGTAAAGGCATCCAGCGCCCCGAACGGCTCGTCGAGCAGGAGCAGTTGTGGGCTGGCGGCTAAGGCTCTGGCAATGCCGACGCGCTGACGTTGGCCGCCAGACAGCTGCCAGATAAAGCGTTTTTCAGCGCCCTCAAGCCCGACTTTTTTCAACATCTCCCGCGCGGTGGCAAGGCGCTGTTCGCGCCCGACTCCCGCCAGCTGTAAACCGAACGCCACGTTTTCCTGAACGTTTCGCCAGGGAAGCAGGCCTTCATTCTGAAAGACCACGCCGCGCTCGGCGCCCGGCCCATCAACCTTTTTCCCTTCCAGGTGAATGCTGCCGCGCTGATAAGGGACAAATCCGGCGATCAGGTTGAGCAGCGTGGTTTTCCCGCAGCCGGAGGGGCCGAGTACCACCAGCAGTTCACCGCCGTCCAGCGTCAGGTTAATCTCTTCCAGCGCCGGTTTGCCGCCGTAATCTGCAGACAGGTTCGTTATCGTCAGCATGGCAGCCCCCTTATTTCACAAAGCGATCGGTCACGTACTGGCTGTAATCCGCGGCCACCGCAGGCACTTTGCCCTGCTCTTTCAGGAACGTTGCCGTGTCGACGATGGCTTTGTTCACCGGCCCGGTTAACTGCTGTACCTGCTGAGCGGGCGTGAGATAGGTATTGCCCTTCACCAGCCCCGGCACGTCAGCCTCCGGCACGCCGCTCAGGCGCGACAGTTTTTCCAGGTTAGCAGGCTCGCTCAGCCACGCATTGGGATTGCTGATATAGGGCTGCTGCGCGTCGAGGGCGCTTTTAGCAAAGGCCTTCACCACCTCCGGGTGTTTTTCGGCGAAATCCTTACGCACTACCCACACGTCGAGCGTGGGCGCGCCCCACTCACCGACTTTTGCGGAGTCCGTCAGAACGGTGCCGTCTTTTTCCAGCTCGTTCACGGCGGGCGCCCAGACGTAGGCTCCGTCAATATCACCGCGCTGCCAGGCTGCAATAATGGCCGGCGGCTGGAGGTTGAGAATTTGCACCTGGCCCGGCTTAATGCCCCAGTGTTTAAGCGCCGCCAGCAGGCTGTAATGGGTGGTGGAGATAAACGGCACGGCGATGCGCTTGCCAATCAGATCCTCGGGTTTGGTGATGGTTTTTTTCACCACCAGCGCTTCGGAGTTCCCGAGCTGCGAGGCCAGCAGGAAGACCTCAATCGGCACCTGCTGGCTGGCGGCCACGGCCAGCGGGCTGGAGCCGAGATTGCCAATCTGCACGTCGCCGGAGGCTAACGCCCGGACGATGGCCGCTCCGCTGTCGAACTTGCGCCAGTCGACTTTCGCCCCGCTCTCTTTGGCAAAGGTGTTATCGGCCTGCGCGACTTTCGCCGGCTCGGCAGAGGTTTGATACGCAACGGTGACCTCCACCGCCTGCGCCTGAAATGCCCACAGCGCCAGCGCGCCGAGTAGTGTGATCCGCGATGAAACTGCCATAGTGCCTGCTCCCCTTGTTGTTATGGAGGCAGTATTTCCGGCGCAGGAATTTTGATAAAGGAATAAAAAAGAATCGCTAATGACGATTCGTTTTTAGATAAAAAGCGGGAAAGGATAGTTGGTTTTGTGCGGTTGTTTTGTGCCGGGTGGCGGCTACGCCTTACCCGGCAAAGCACTCAGCGCTGCGCGTTCAGCTCAGCGATGTCTTTCGGTGTGGTCCGACAGCAGCCGCCAATCAGCTTCGCGCCAGCTTCCAGCCACTGGGGCAGATACCCCGCCAGCGTCTCGCAGGCTTCACCGTGGTGATGCCAGGTTTTCGTCACCGCATCATAATGCTCCCCCGAGTTCGGGTAGACCACCAGCGGCAGCGCCGTCAGGCTGTTCAGGTGTTTCAGGGCCGCCGTGGTGTTTTCCAGCGCGATACAGTTAATCCCCAGCGCCACAATCTGCGGGTAATGACTCAGTGCAGAGACCACCTCGCGCAGCGCCGTGCCGTCGCTCAGATGCTCGCTGTCACGCAGCGTAAACGAGAACCACGCCCGGGCGCGGGGATACTCTGCCAACAGTGATGCCAGCGCTTTAATCTCCGCAAAGGATGGCAGCGTTTCGCAGGCCAGCAAATCGGCACCCGCATCCAGCAAGGCTTCCACGCGCGGACGGTGGAACCGGGTAAATTCCTCAGCGCTACGCACGTAGTCACCGCGATACTCAGAACCATCCGCCAGGTATGCGCCGTACGGCCCCACGGACCCCGCCACCAGCAGCGTGCACGCGTTTGCGTTTTCGGCGAGATACGCTTCCCGCGCCTTACGCGCCAGCTCCACGCTTTTGCCGATCAGCACACGCGATTGCGCCTCGTCCAGCCCGCGCGCGGCAAAGCCCGCTGGCGTGGCCTGGTAGCTGGCGGTGATCGCCACCTGGGCACCGGCACGGTAGTAATCCAGATGCACCTCGCGGATTAGCTCCGGGTTTTCCACCAGGACTTTGGCAGACCAGAGGCTGTCAGCCAGGTTACAACCGCGCGCTTCCAGCTGTGTTGCCATCGCGCCATCGAGCACCACGTAAGGCTGCGTTTCAAGGAGGGCGGTGAGCGGATTATTCTGCGACATGTTCAGGCTCCTGCGTCGTCGTTTTTTGGGTCAGATAGTACGCACCATAACACAGGGCGACAAACGGCAGCCCGCAGTAAAGGGCAATTCTCTGGCTCGCGTCAAACGCCAGGCCGATACAGGCCACCACGCACAGAATAAAGCCCAGCACCGGCACCAGCGGATACCACGGCGCGCGGTACTGCAGCGCCGAGAGCGGCTGGCCGGACTGCAGGTGACGACGACGAAAGACGAAGTGCGAGGCGCAGATGCTGATCCACACCGCCACCACCGCAAACCCGGAAATTGCCGAGAGTGCGACAAACACCGTGTCCGGGGCCACCACGCTTGAAAAGAGCGCCAGCACGCCGCCGAGCATCGACACGGAGAGCGCCGTCAGCGGCACGCCGTTTTTATTAACGCGGGCAAAGCAGCGCGGCAGGGTTTTCTCGTTGGACAGCGACCACAGCATGCGCCCGGATGCATACAGCCCCGAGTTGGCCGCCGAGAGGATCGCCGTCAGGATCACAAAGTTAAAGATATCCGCGGCATAGGGAATACCGACTTTTTCAAACACCAGCACGAACGGGCTTTTTTCCACGCCGGCCTGCTGCATTGGGATCAGCGCTGCCAGTACAAATACGGTGCCGATAAAGAAAATGATCAGCCGGGCGATGGTGGTACGGATCGCCACCGGAATGACCCGGTGCGGATCCTCGGTCTCCCCTGCCGCAATGCCAATCAGCTCCGTTCCCGAGAAGGCGAAATTCACCGCCACCATGGTCATCAGGATCGGCAGGCCGCCGTGCGGGAACCAGCCTTCAGCGGTGATATTGCTCAGGCCTGGCGCGGGTGAGCCGTCCTGCATCGGGATAAACCCGAAGATGGCCGCGCCGCCGAGGATAATAAAGGCGATGATGGTGATGACTTTAACCAGCGAGAACCAGAACTCCCCTTCGGCAAAGAAGCGCGTCGAAATAACGTTGAGGCCGAAAATCACCGCGCAGAACACCACGCACCACGCCCAGACGGGAACCTGCGGGAACCAGTACTGCATGCAGAATCCGGCGGCGGTAAAGCTCGATCCGAGCGCCACCGTCCAGGTGAGCCAGTAGAGCCACGCCACGGTATACCCCGTCGCCGGGCCAAGATAGCGGGCGGCATAGACGTGAAACGCGCCGGTTTCCGGCATCGCCACCGAGAGTTCGCCGAGGCACTGCATCACCAGCCAGACCACCAGCGCGCCGATCAGGTACGCCAGCAGCGTGCCCGCCGCCCCGGTTGTAGAAATGATGTAGCCCGTATTGAAAAATAACCCTGTACCAATCACGCCGCCCAGCGAGAGCATAATCAGGTGGCGCGTTTTCATGGTGCGCTTAAGCTGTCCGTTTTGTTCTGTTTGCATATTACCTTCTAAACGTATGGACATCTAAACATCCAAAGAAGGTGTGTTATACCGCGATTGTTAACAAAAAGCTAGACGACACGCCGCAACCGGGCGCGCCGGGCGCTGAGTCGGGGATGGGTGGTGAGGATCACGTAAAGGATGGGACGCCAGGCCATAAGCACCTCCGCAGGCAGTTACTGACAGTATGGCGCGGCTGGCTGGCAGCTGCGGTCAGACGAAAGTGCGAGAGCGTCTTTACCAGCTAAACCCCCTGCACGCCTCGCGCAAGCGAATCAAAAACTGTCGGGCGTTGGTGGTCATCGCCGATTTCTGCGACCACACCGCGCAATACTGTGCCGACGGCAGCTGGGTGATCGGCAGCGCCACCAGCTTATCTTCAAGCTGCAGCGGCTGACACATCGCCCGGGCCACGACCGTCAGATAGTCTGCGTTGATGACCATATTTAACCCGGTGATGACGGAATCCGTGCGCAGCGGGGTGACGTCGACCTGACGATAAAAATGGCTAAGTTCATTCTGCAGCTGCTGGTAGTAGCCCATGGTCGACTCCGGCAGCAGCCATTTGGCCTGACGTAGCGCCATCAACTCGCGAGCCTCCGCCAGCGGATGCCCCTTGCGCGCGACGATGCAAAACGGTGAGGTAAACAGCGGCTCGATCATCACCCCTTCCGGCGGTGCCATCGGATCGACTGAGCCAATAGCGATATCAATTTCACCGCTGCGCACGCCGGGCAGCAGCGAGGACAGCTGCCCCTCTTTGGCCGTCAGTAACACCTGGGGCAGCGTCTCCTTAAAAGCATCGGCCACGCCCGGAAACACCGTCAGAGCAATGAGTGACGAGAATCCCACGGTCAGCCGCCCGTGTGTGAAATGGTTAATCTGTTCCACCTCATCGGCCGCGCGGCGCAACTCTTCCAGCACCCACTCCGCACGCCGGGAAAACGCCATTCCCGCCTCGGTAAGCGTGATGCCCTCTTTGCTGCGCAATAAAAGTTGTGTGCCTAAAGTTTGCTCAAGCTCACGCAATGTTCGGCTCAATCCGGGCTGAGAGACGCCCAGCTCCCGCGCCGCCGAACGAATACTGCCACTGCGCGCGACCTGACGAAAGGCCAGAAGATGGCCGAGTTTTGGCAGATAGTTCATCCCTCACCCTATAACAAAAAAGCATCACCTATAGAAAAATTATATCTTCCCGCCCCTCCGGTAAACCCCTAGATTCAGGATGCACACAACACCTTTCATCGCACTCTGACGCCAGGCGGAAAAAAATATGAAAAGCCAGTCACAGATGATTTTTTTGCTCTTTATCGGGTATGTCGTGGTCTATATCGATAAAACCGTGATGGGCTTTGCGCTGCTGCCCATCGAAAAAGAGTTTGGATTGAGCACCGCGCAGCTGGGGTATATCACCGGGATCTTCTTCCTGGCCTACTCCCTGTTTCAGATACCGGCGGGCTGGCTGAACGATAAAATCGGCTACAAAACCATGCTGATCCTCTCCCTGTGCGCGCTGGGGATCTTCGCCCTCTGCTTTGGCGCGCTGGGCATGAGCTTTGGCCTGCTGCTGGTGTTTCGCTTTCTCTCCGGCGTGGGGCATTCGGGCTATCCCTGCTCCTGCGCCAAAGCGGTGGTCAGTAACTTCGCGCTGGAAAAGCGCACCTTTGCCCAATCCGTTCTGCTCTCTTCCGCCGGACTGGCGATGACCGTAGGGCCGATTGTCGCCGTCTGGGCGCTGGCACACCTCGGCTGGCACGCGTCGTTTGTCTCGCTGGGGATCGTTGCCTGCGCCATTGCGGTGCTGATCGCCGTGCGCGTGCCGTACCAGAAACCCGCCGCCCGCCAGCACGCGCAGGGCCAGAGCGGCGCATTGTGGCGCAACCCAACGGTCGTGCTGCTGTTTATCTCCGTCTTCTGCGTCAATATTCCCAGCTACGGCCTGCTGGCGTGGCTGCCAAAATTTTTCGTCCAGAGCATGGGCATGCCGCTGGAGATTTCCAGTTATATCGTGGCGGCCGGTGGCGCGGGGATTTGGCTATCCTCATTAGGGACCGGCTGGCTGGTCGGGAAATATTTTCACAACCGCGAGCCGCAGGTGATCCTGACCTGCGCGCTGGTGAGTGCCGCCGCCATTTTTGGCATCTTCCACACGTCCACAGCGCTGACCGCCAGCGCCCTGCTGTTTGTCGGGGAGATCTTCCTGATGGCGACCTTTGTCACCGCCTTTACCCTGCCGATGAAGCGCCTGCCGGAAAACATCACGGGCTCGGCCATCGGACTGATTAATACCGGCGGGACCCTGGGCGGCTTCGTTTCGCCTGTTGTCATTGGTTATCTGGTTGGGCAAAGCTACAGCTATGAGAGCGCATTTATTTTCCTGTCACTGGCAATGGTGTGCGCAGGCGTGGCGATTGCGCCACTGATAAAAAAACCTGCCGCACCGCTGCCGGTCACTGACTGAAGGAGAGTGTCATGAAAAGTACCCTTGAAAACCTTATCCGCGACGTACACGACGATGTGATCCGCTGGCGCAGGCATATTCACGCCAACCCGGACCTGTCGTTTCAGGAGAAGCCGACCGCTGATTTTATCGCGCGGGAACTGGCAGCCCTGCCCGAGCTGGTACTGAGCCGCCCGGTAGAGAACAGCGTCATCGCGGTATTACAGGGCGAGAAGCCCGGCCCGATGTGGGCGCTGCGTGCGGACATTGACGCCCTGCCGCTACAGGAAGAGAGCGGTGAAGCGTTCAGCTCCACCAAAGCCGGGGTAATGCACGCCTGCGGACACGATGCCCACACCGCGATGCTGATGGGTGCCGCCAAAGTGCTCTGCCGCCTGCGCCATCAGCTGCATGGCAGCATTAAGTTTATCTTTCAGCCGGCAGAGGAGGTGCCGCCGGGCGGCGCGCGCGAACTGGTGGAAAAAGGGGTGGTTGACGACGTCGAGAAGATCTTCGGGCTGCACGTTTTCCCCACCAGCCCGACCGGCAAAATCACCCTGAAAGAGGGAGTGTACGTCGCCTCCAGCGACAACTTCGACATTACCCTTTTCGGCCAGGGCGGTCACGGCTCTATGCCGCAGTTCTGTATCGATCCGGTCGTGATTGGCGCGGAAGTGGTTACCGCCCTGCAAAACGTGGTGGCGCGGAATCTCGACCCGATTAACGCCCCGGTGCTGACCATCGCCACCTTCCAGGCAGGCGACAGCTATAACGTCATTCCGGACAGCGCACGTCTGGCGGGCACGGTACGCACGCATAATCAGCAGGTACGTGAGCAGGTGCCGCAGCTGATGCAGCGGATTGTCGAGGGGGTTGTCAGCGCCCACGGTGCCCGCTGTGAGATACGCTGGCAACAGGGTTATGCCGTCGGGAACAACCATGCCGATACCAACGCCATCGCCAAAGCCGCCATCGCCGAACACTTTGCTGAAGGAACGCTACAGTTGGCCGATCGCGCGCTGTTCGGCAGCGAAGACTTCTCCTCCTATCAGGAGAAAATCCCCGGCACTTTCCTGTTTATTGGCTGTGGTAACGAGGAAAAAGGCGCGGTATGGAACGTCCATAACCCGCACTTTCGCATCGACGAAGCCGCGCTGGCCGTGGGCGTGAAGACGCATATTGCGTTAGTGAGCGCGCTGTTTGAGGAGATGTGAGGCTCTCTTTACACTGAGGGAGCGATAACGCATGCGGCCTGCCGGTGACACGCAACTGGCAGGCCGCCGCCGCACAATTATTGGTAAATCCTTAAATCAGTTCTATAGTCGACACAGTTTCTTCGTTACCAGGACTTACTATGCGCTTTAATGGACTGACCAAAGGTTTCTTCATTCTCATTCTCGCCCTCGTTACCTGGGCCTTTTTCGATGTGCTCTCGCCCTACTTCTCCGCGATACTGTGGGCCGCGATCCTGACCATCATCTTTAACCCGGTAAAAAACAAGCTGCGCACTGCGCTTGGCGAACGCAACGGGCTGGCGTCGTTCCTGACCCTGTGCATTATCTGCCTGATCGTCTTTATTCCGTTAACGGTGATCCTCTCCTCGCTCGCCATTGAGCTGAACGTGGTTTACACCAAGCTGCAGCAAAACAATACCCAGTTCCCGGAGGTGGTTGCCGGGGTCTTTAACCGTCTGCCGGACTGGGCCAGCGGATTCCTGGCGGATCACGACCTGACCAACGCCGCCGAGATCCAGAAAAAACTCTCGGACGCTGCGCTTAAAGGCGGGCAATACCTCGCAGGCAGCGCGTTCCTGATCGGTAAGGGAACGTTCGGGTTCGCCATCAGCTTCGGCATCATGCTCTATCTGCTGTTCTTCCTGCTGAAAGATGGGCCGTATCTGGTGCGCCAGATCCTCGACTCTCTGCCGCTGTCTGATTTTGCCAAACAGCACCTGTTTGCCAAGTTTGTTGGGGTCTCCCGCGCGACGGTAAAAGGGACGGCCGTTGTGGCCGTAGTTCAGGGTACGCTCGGTGGGATCGCGTTTGCGATTGTGGGCATCGACGGCAGTATCCTTTGGGGCGCGCTGATGGCGTTCCTGTCACTGGTGCCCGCCGTCGGCTCGGCGATTGTCTGGGTTCCGGCGGCAATTTACCTGTTCGCCACCCATCAAATCTGGCAAGGGCTGTTCATCGTCGGTTTCTTTGTCATCATTGTCGGCCTGGTGGACAACATCCTGCGTCCGCTGCTGGTGGGCAAAGACACCAAAATGCCGGACTACCTGATCCTGATCTCCACGCTGGGCGGCATGGAGCTTTACGGCATTAACGGCTTCGTCATTGGCCCGTTGATTGCCGCGCTGTTTATCGCCTGCTGGAACCTGTTCTCCGGTCGCGACCATGAAGGCAACGCCGAAGAGCTGGATGCCGAGTTTATCGAAGAAGGGCGAAACCCGCCGGATTTATAACCCTATCGTTAAAACGAGGCGGCCCCGTGCCGCCTTTTTTTTCACCATAAATCAAACGTTTTCTATAATTTGAAAGAACGCCATCCCACTCTTGTCGCAGAAGGATTAACAGGTGCGAATCGCCACAATCACAAACTGGGCCTACGGCGCCACGGTGTGTCTGACCCTCGCCTCCGGCGTCGTCATGCTGATGGCGTCCCATGCCGACAGCGTTGAGCGCGAGGCCGTTAAGCAGCGGCAGCAGTTCGATCAGCTGACCGAAAATGTGGAGACCGATGCCTGGATGCTCTCCGACCTGGCGCGCCTGTTCGTCATCAAAAAAGAGCCGGCCATCCTCAACGAGTATCGGATGAAAGAAGGTAGCCTGAAGGGTATTGAGCATCGGCTCGAAGCGTTAAAAGACACGGGAGCCTCGGTCGAAGAGCTGGCGCTGCTGCAGGAAGGGCTGAAAATCATCGACGAGCTGCAGGATGAACAGCAGGTGGCGCTCGCCAGCATGGCGCAAGGTAACGAGCAGCAGGCCGTTGCGCTGCTGTATGGCAATACCTATGAGCAGGAGCTGGAGCGCGCGCAGAGCCAGATTGATCATTTTCGCCAGCTTCTGGATAAACGCATCATTGCCGACGTGCAGGCGGCCACAAACACATCGAAAAAGCTGCGTACCGCCTCCGAGGTAATGGTTGGGCTGACTGCCCTGCTCTTTTTGTTCGTGATGGGCTTTATTCTCAAACGCCGCGTCCTGCACCCGGTCGTGCGGCTGAGCGACGTGGTACACCGCCTGGCGTCGCAGGACTATGCGGTCGAGACGCCGAACTTCACCCAAATCGATGAGATTGGCGATATGGCGCAGGCTATCCGTATTTTCCGCGAAAATGGCCTGGCGCGGCAGCGGCTGGAGAAAGAGCGCGACGCCGACTGGGCGATCCGCGAGCTGCTGGCGCGCATGACCCAACGATTTCAAGGCTGCGAGAGCTTCGCGGACGTGATTAACGTGGCGGAGCTGTTCGCCCCCAATATTGCGCCGGGCGTGTCGGGACGCTTGTATATCGTCGATCGCGCGTCGTGGGAGATGCGCTGCGCGGCCGAATGGCTGTCGCCTGAAGGAGAGAAAAAACCGTTCCACCCGGATGCGTGCTGGGCCATTCGACGCGGGCAGAGCCATCCACCGGTAAACGGCGAGCCGGATATCACCTGCTCGCATCTGCCGGCCTCGCAAATGCATCAGTCGCTGTGCGTGCCGCTTATTGCGCAGGGCGAAGCCATCGGCCTGCTCTCTTTCCAGAACATCAGCCCGGACAGTGCGCCCTCCCGCGCGTATCTGGAGCTGATGGCGGAGGCGCTCGGGCTGGCGCTGGCCAACCAGCGGTTGCGCGATGCTCTGCTGGAAAAAGCGTTGTTTGATCCCCTCACCGGATTACGCAATCGCCATCATCTGGAAGATACCTTACGCACGCAGATGACCCAGGCCATGCGCAATAAGGAGCCGATAAGCTGCCTGATGATCGATATCGATCACTTCAAAAGCATTAACGATCGCTTTGGTCATGAAGCCGGTGACCAGGTGATCAAAAGCGTGGCAACCATTATTCAGCGCGCGGTACACGATACCGGCCTGGCCTTCCGCTACGGCGGTGAAGAGTTCCTGGCGCTTCTCACCGGTGCGGACGAAGAGGCAGCGCATGCCTGCGCAACGAAGATTTACGACGGCGTGCAGGCCCTCTCCCCCCATTACGGGCTGACAGAAATTGGTCCGGTTGATGTCTCGATCGGGATCGCCAGCTATCCGCAGCACGCCCAGAGCGATAACCTGCTGCGCGCCGCGGATGTCGCCCTGTACCGGGCAAAAGAACTGGGCCGCTCGCGAATTGTAAGCTTTGGAATGCTGGAGGCGGGCTAACCATTATTTTGCGCGCGCCACTCCCTGACCATCTCGTCTGTGACTTCGTTTTTATAGCAAATGGGGGCATAGCCGCCCGCTTTGCTCCAGGCACTGCGTCTTCCACAGGCGCTGCCGTTTCTCGCACGGTTAAAAGGACAGGCGCAAACGCCCGGATACGAAGCAATCGATTCGGCAATAACGTTCTCTTTTACCTGTTCATCGGATACTGAATGGCCTTTTGCCGTGGCATTTCCCGCCAGAAAAAGGCCGCACGCAGCCAAAAGCACCATCCATGATGATTTACCGTTCATTTTAATGACTCGTTTTAACAGAAGGGAGAGGTCCAGAATAAGTATTGAAAACGCGGAATGTACTGATATAGAACAAGGTTATTATGGGAGGGGGTATAGGATGTTGGCGGGGTATTCATAGTGTGAAAACTGCCAGTTGGTATTATTCATTTGGGATATGTTTTTGGGGTTATTTGGGAATGGCGGGGAACATGCACTCGTGTGTTCATTCAGGCATGTCTGTTCTGAATCAGGGATAAATGATTTTTGATGTTTGTTACGGGGGGTTGAAGCAAGAGATTTATCATTGAGAGTGGTGCCGATAATAGGAGTCGAACCTACGACCTTCGCATTACGAATGCGCTGCTCTACCAACTGAGCTATATCGGCCCTGAGAGGCCGGTTACGAGCGTAACCACGGGGCAAAAGAGTAGATCTAACCGGGGGATGCGTCAATGCCCTTTTGAATCGAACGTCTATTTTTGCATCACACGGGTTTTCCTTACGCACAAAAAGTACATTTGCCTCCGGCTTCACCCACCCGGTGGCACGTCTTTGCGTCAGGATCATGAAGAGCCTCGCCAGACCACATGCACTGAGGTCTGTTTTGGGACGCATACGTATAAAGGGATCAATTGTCGGTCCCCCTTTTGCAGATGCCTCTTATCTACAAGGTGAATGTCCAGCCGAGGGTGAGTGAGAATAAATAATATTAATCCCTATATTGCGTTTTCTTAGATCCAAATATCAATAATAGCTGGGGTCGCGGATTATGCAAATGCGTTGTTTCTGATTTTATTGGTGTTTCTATTTTATTGCTGAGTATACCTTTTCGCTCAGGATGATTGATTACAAATATTTACAATTCCATGTGATATTTTTTATGCGCATTGATAGCTAACTGGCAAATTACGACTAGTATCATATAGACAGTAGGAATTATATCTTTTACTGGATATAGACGTTTACTCCACGGTTTTATATTTATCAGGTTGGACCATTATTATCACGCTATGTTAATTCATGGTGCAAAGGCGTTTGTTTTCGCTCAATTAATTCCCCCTCTCAGCGCGAAGCGTCAGGATTAGCGTTAATTTAAAGGACAACAGATATGACTCAAATTTACGACCAACCCACTACCCTCCGTCGGGATCCCGAGACATATTCATCCCTGCCCGCCGCCAGCAACAGCGCGGTATCATGGGGGGCCATATTTGCAGGTGCAGCCGCTGCGGCCTCTCTTTCCATGATTCTACTTATGCTGGGCGCAGGATTAGGCCTGACGTCTATTTCTCCCTGGGAAAATGATGGTCTGGATGCCTCTACGGTAGGTATCGCTGCCATCGTGTGGCTTGCCTTCACCCAAATAGCAGCATCGGGAATGGGTGGCTATCTTGCCGGGCGTTTACGCACTAAATGGGTGGCGACTCACTCAAACGAAGTTTATTTCCGCGATACAGCACATGGCTTTTTGACCTGGGCCGTGGCTTCACTTATCTCGGCAATATTATTAACGACCACCGCTGGCTCTATTATCGGCGGGAGTGCCAAAGCAATTGGTGCGGTAGCAGGTGGCGCAGCCACGGCCACGATGGGTGGTGTTGCAAATGCGACCTCTGGCTCGGATCCCTCTACGCAATATTTTATCCAGTCTTTATTCAGAACAATGAATACTGACACCGCGAATACGTCGGCAGTATCGACAAATACCCAGACACCAGGACCTGCACCGCAACAAGAAGTTTCCCCTGCGGAGTTAGGTGAAGTCACCGGTATTTTCGCCCACAGTATTACGACAGGTTCTCTGCCAAAAGAAGACCAGCAATATGTTGCCCAGCTGATTTCTCAGAAAACGGGCATTAGCCAGAGTGAAGCTGAACAGCGAGTGACTGCTACTTACGAAAAAGCGCAGAACGCGCTGAAAGAGGCCAAAACCAAAGCTCAGCAGGCCGCTGATGAAGCGCGGAAAACCACCAGCTACATCACTCTCTGGACATTCATCTCACTTCTGATTGGTGCTTTCGTCGCCAGCCTGTGTGCGACCTTCGGTGGTCGTCAGCGTGACTTATAATTATTGATAATTTGGGAGGTTTACATGCGTTCGATATTGCTGTTCTTTTTAGGCGTTCCTATTCCAATCATTATTCTGATTGCCTTGTTTATGCACTGATACCCGGCTTTTGACGGGATAAAACAGAGTGAAGGATCGTTTGCAGGCGTAGCCGCGACGAGAAGGAAAGGAGATGGCGCGGGAGATGCATTAAGGCCTTTGGAATCCATTGTCTACTTGCATCACCCGCCCGTTATTTACGCACGGATAGTATCATCGCCGAAGCCAATCCACTTATACGTGGTCAGTGCTTCCAGCCCCATCGGGCCGCGCGCATGCAGTTTCTGAGTGCTCACGGCCACTTCCGCGCCCAGGCCAAACTGGCCGCCGTCGGTGAATCGCGTAGAGGCGTTCACATACACGGCTGAAGAATCCACTTCGTTCACAAAGCGATTCGCGTTGCGCAGCGTGCGGGTCAGGATCGCATCAGAGTGTTGCGTCCCGTGTTCACGGATGTGCGCAATGGCGTCGTCGAGATCGGCGACCACCTTCACGTTCAGATCCAGCGACAGAAACTCATCATCGTACTGCTCCGCTTTCACGGGAACCACATTCGCCGGGCCGTCCTTCAGCAGCGCCAGCGCACTGGCATCAGCGTGCAGCGTCACACCGCTTTGCGCCATCTGCTGGCTCAGCGCAGGCAGGAAGGTGCGTGCAATGCCCTGGTGCACCAGCAGGGTCTCTACGGTATTGCAGGTGCTCGGACGCTGAGTTTTAGCATTGACGATAATTTTCAGCGCAGGGTCAATTTCTGCGGTGTCATCCACCAGAATATGACACACGCCGATACCGCCGGTGATCACCGGGATGGTTGACTGCTCGCGGCACAGCTTGTGCAGCCCTGCGCCACCGCGTGGGATCAGCATGTCGATGTATTTGTCCATGCGCAGCATCTCGTTCACCAGCGCGCGGTCCGGGCTTTCAATGGCCTGCACGGCACCCGCCGGTAAGCCGCACTCCTCCAGCGCCTGCTGGATGACCTTTACCGTTGCCGCGTTGGTGCGCCAGGTCTCTTTCCCGCCGCGCAGAATGGCGGCGTTACCGGTTTTAAGACACAAAGAGGCCACGTCAACGGTGACGTTCGGACGGGCTTCGTAAATCACGCCGATGACGCCGAGCGGCACGCGGCGGCGTTCAAGACGCAAACCGCTGTCGAGCAGCCCGCCGTCAATCACCTGCCCGACCGGATCGGCCAGATTACAGACCTGACGAACATCGTCGGCAATGCTTTTCAGGCGCGCAGGATTAAGCGCCAGGCGGTCGAGCATCGCCTCGCTCAGGCCATTGCGACGCGCTTCCAGCAAATCCTGTTCGTTAGCGAGCAGGATCTCGGATGCCTGGGATTCCAGGTAATCAGCGATTTTTTCCAGCACGCGGTTTTTCTCACGGCTGGAAAGGAGCGCCAGTTTATAAGAGGCGGCCTTCGCGGCGGCACCCATTTGTTCCAACATGTTCTGGCTCCTTAACGAATGATCATGTCATCGCGATGCACGGCTACCGGGCCATATTCATAGCCCAGAATAGCGTCGATCTGCTGCGAATGGTGGCCTGCAATACGGCGCAATGCGTCGCTGTTGTAGCGGCTTACGCCGTGGGCGATGTCGCGACCCTCGAGGTTACGGATGCGGATCACTTCACCACGCGAGAAGTTGCCTGTCACGCTTTTAATTCCTTTAGGAAGTAATGAACTCCCCCTTTCCAGAATAGCGGCAGTGGCCCCTTCATCAACGGTCAGCTCACCTGCTGGCGGCGCGCCGAAAATCCAGCGTTTACGGTTTTCCAGCGGTGACGCCTGCGCATGGAAGCGCGTCCCAACGGAGATCCCTTCCATGACATCGCCAATAACGCCCGGGCGGCTGCCCGCAGCGATAATGGTGTCGATACCCGCACGGCAGGCAACGTCAGCCGCCTGAAGTTTGGTGCCCATTCCGCCGGTTCCGAGGCCGGAAACGCTGTCACCGGCGATGGCGCGTAAAGCATCGTCGATGCCGTGAACGTCTTTAATCAGCTCCGCTTCCGGGTTGGAACGGGGATCGGCGGTAAACAAGCCCTGCTGGTCAGTCAGAAGCAGGAGCTTATCGGCACCCGCCAGGATTGCGGCCAGCGCGGAAAGATTATCGTTATCGCCCACTTTGATTTCAGCGGTCGCCACGGCGTCGTTTTCGTTAATAACCGGAACAATATTGTTGTCCAGCAGCGCGCGCAGCGTGTCGCGCGCGTTCAGAAAGCGTTCTCTGTCTTCCATGTCGGCACGCGTCAGCAGCATCTGCCCGACGTGAATACCGTAGATGGAGAACAGCTGTTCCCAGAGTTGAATGAGTCGGCTTTGTCCCACGGCGGCCAGCAGCTGTTTAGAGGCGATCGTCGCGGGGAGTTCGGGGTAGCCCAGGTGTTCACGCCCGGCGGCAATCGCCCCGGAAGTCACAATAACAATACGATGCCCTGCGGCATGCAACTGAGCGCACTGACGTACAAGCTCAACAATGTGGGCGCGATTAAGGCGGCGCGATCCGCCTGTTAACACACTGGTACCGAGTTTTACCACCAGCGTCTGGCTGTCACTCATGATTATCTGCCGTTCAACAATAAGGGGAAATGAAGTCAAACGAACGTTTTAACAGGACTCAGGCCCGTTGCCAACCGCCTTAGCATAAAGCAGAACACTTTGTTGCGCGGGATCAGGAAGCCTAACGGCAGATTTTGACGCTTATATGACAGAAAAAATAAAACTGACTTTTTTAAACATATTCTTACTTTGTCATAAAACGTTCATTCGAGAACGATAAAACCCTTCCTGTTTTTTCACGGGACTTAAGTAAACGCTTATCGTCCAGCGAATTTTAGCGCGTATATAACACTCAGGATTGAAAATGAACAAGAGTACTCTGGCATTAGTGGTAATGGGCGTTGTTGCTTCCGCATCGGTTCACGCAGCAGAAGTTTATAATAAGAACGGAAATAAACTGGATGTGTACGGCAAAGTAAAAGCAATGCATTACCTCAGCGATGATGATGCAAAAGACGGCGACCAGACCTACGTCCGTTTCGGTTTTAAAGGCGAAACGCAGATTAACGACCAGCTGACCGGCTATGGCCGCTGGGAAGCAGAATTTGCTGGTAACAAAGCAGAAAGCGATTCATCTCAGAAAACCCGTCTTGCTTTCGCGGGGATTAAAATTAAAGACTTCGGTTCTTTCGACTACGGTCGTAATCTGGGCGCGCTGTACGACGTCGCAGCCCTGACCGATATGTTCCCGGAGTTCGGCGGTGACGGCCTGGCGCAAACTGATAACTTCATGACTAAACGCTCCAGCGGCCTTGCAACATACCGTAATACCGACTTTTTCGGTCTGGTCGATGGTCTTGATATGACCCTGCAATACCAGGGCAAAAACGAAAACCGCGACGTGAAAAAACAGAACGGCGACGGCTTCGGCACCTCTCTGGGCTATGACTTCGGCGGCAGCGATTTCTCCATCATCGGCGCTTACGCTAGCTCTGATCGTACCAACGAGCAAAACCTGCAGGCGCGCGGCGAAGGTAAAAAAGCGGAAGGCTGGGCAACAGGCCTGAAGTACGACGGTAACGATATTTACCTGGCGACCATCTATTCTGAAACGCGTAATATGGCCCCGATTTCAGGCGGCTTTGCCAATAAAGCGCAAAACTTCGAAGCCGTGGCGCAATACCAGTTTGATTTTGGTCTGCGTCCATCCATTGGTTATGTTCAGTCTAAAGGCAAAGATATCGAAGGGATCGGTGACGAAGACATCGTGAAATATATCGACGTGGGCGCGACCTATTATTTCAACAAAAATATGTCCGCCTTTGTTGATTATAAAATCAACCAGATTGACGACGATAATAAACTGGGCGTGAGCAGCGATGATATCGTTGCCCTGGGCATGACGTACCAGTTCTGATTTTGCAGTAATAAAAAACCGGCGTAATGCCGGTTTTTTATTACCCGGTGGCGGCTTCGCCTTACCCGGATGACCAACCTGACCTTACGCCGTCAGCTTAACCGCTTCGCTTGAGAAATCATCGGCGGGTTCCAGCTTCAGGTCCAGCGTTGCCAGCAGCGCCGTTGCTTTGGCAAGGTACTCTTTCAGCGTGTGCTCCAGACGATCGATCACTTCCTGATCTTTGATAGGCGCAGGCTGCCAGTTCCCTTCTTTATTAAACAGACCAAACTGGTAGCTGTAGGTGAAACGTTTTTCCTCTGCTTCCATTTCCATCCACCAGCCCCAGAATTCACGGCTTTCAGGTGCAGGCTTCACGTTGACGCATACGGCCAGGCAGTCGAAAAAAAAGCGATTCTCTTCACACTGCTCTTCTCGAATGTACGGGCCAAGAGCCATGAACTTCTTAATCAGTCTACTTTTCGGGTGTCCACTCGGTAACGTCATTACGATCTCCTTTTGTGAAGCCACTGTTTTACCAAACCGTCAAAATTTAGCAATCTATTAACACACTCTCTGAGCGATCCAGCGCGTGATCTCTTTCAACGCTTTGTCAAAATTCTGATACACCGGGCTGAATGGCACCTCAAGCAGTTTGCCATCGGAAGATGACGAGGTGATTAAACGCGACTCTTCCTCCGGGCTGAACGGATCGTTTTTCCAGAATCCGGAGAGCATCGGCGTAGGACACCGCCGCCCCAGTAAGCCCTGCGTTTTAAGAGAGTAACGATTAAGCTCCACGCGCAACGCTTCGTCTGATGCATCATGCATGCCAAGACGGCTCGCCAGCACGTCCAGATACATCTCTGGCACGCTGCCCTGCCGCACGGGATCGCTGAGCAGGGCATGGACGACCGGGCCAAGACAAGCGACCGCTTTCAGGCGGGAGGATTCAAGGTAGGCCAGACGCACCGCGACGTTGGCCCCGAAGCGGAAACCAAAGGCCGCCACGCGGGTATGATCAACCCATGGAATATTTTCCAGCGCTTTCAGCGCATGCTGGTGCAGCAGGCTCGAGTCCTGCGTCAGTTTCCACTTGGTTGAGAAGCCGATTGAGGGCATATCCAGCGTCAGCATGGCGATCCCTTTTGGTGCAAAGTAACGCTCAAACAGGCTGAAGTAATCAATCTGAAGCGAATCGAGGCCGCCGCACATCAGCACCGTCGGGAATGGCCCCTCGCCTTCCGGCATATGCAGGAAGCCGGTTACGGACGCTCCGCCGGGGATGGTAAATTCAAGCTCGCGCATGCGGCACGACAGCCGCTGAGCCGCTTCTTCGTAGGCGCGATTGGCCAGCGCCTGAGCCTGCTCGGCCAGCTCATCCCCCTTAAGATGGGGATAGGCGGCAATGCTGTAGAGGTTTGAGGCGTGCAGCCAGTGCTGGCCGCTGAGCGTGGCATCCTCTTCCTGGCTGGCTTTTTGCTGCCAGAGCATCGCCTGTTTAGACCACTCATAGATCCAGTTGCCGCCGCGATAGCCAACGACCGTATCGTACAGTTCGCTGTCGGTGCGTTCGGCCTCGCTCATCACGATGCGCGCCTGCACTTCGAGGATTTCACGGGGATCGATACCGCGCCAAATCCACATCAGACGGTTGATCATGCGATACCAGTGGGGGACATTTTTGCCGTCTAACGCAGACTGCACTGAAGGCATGGTGCCAGAGTTAAACCGGCGCACCAGCGTCGACGTCTCAGGATGTTTGAAACGGGGTTTGAAAAGAGTCTCAGTGAGATTCGCCTGCGTCATTGCGTTGCCTCCATGGATACGTCATTAAGAGACCATTGTAACGCGGCAGAGGCTAAAAAGAACAACGCCCGGCATGGCCGGGCGTGTAAAGTTACGTACTGGAATTAGCGGCCTGAAATAGGCGGTACAAAGACCACACTCATATCCCATGGCTGTTCAATCCAGGTATCCTGCGGGATATCAATCACGTAATCATCCACCAGCGGGCGACCAGTCGGCTTCGCGAAGATGGTCACGAAGTGAGCTTTCGGATACATTTCGCGGATAGCTACCGCGGTACCACCGGTATCCACCAGGTCATCAATAACGATGAAGCCTTCACCGTCGCCTTCTGCGCGTTTCAGCACTTTCAGCTCGCGCTGGTTGTCGTGGTCATAGCTGGAGATGCAAACGGTATCGACATGACGAATACCCAGCTCACGTGCCAGCAGCGCCCCCGGTACCAGACCGCCACGGCTGACGGCAATAATGCCTTTCCACTGTTCGGAAGGCATCAGACGCGCAGCCAGCTTGCGTGCGTGAATCTGCAACATGTCCCAGGTGACGACGTATTTTTCGCTCATGTGAAGTGTCCCAGCCTGTTTATCTACGGCTTAAAAAGTGTTCAAGGGGGAAATAGGTTGCGCGAGATTATAGAGATCTGACGCACTAAAAACCAGTGTTTAGCGCCCTGAGCCTGAGTTTTTACATGCTTAATGCTACCAGCAACCAGAGAAAGTGGTATTCTCAGTTTCATCTCGCAAGCCCGACTTGTGGTAACTATTAACCTGCTAACCCCGTGTCCTGCATCATTGTTTGCAGCGCACCGACAAGGAGACTTATCGTGTCTGAACTGTCTCAATTATCGCCACAGCCGCTGTGGGATATTTTTGCCAAAATCTGCTCCATTCCGCACCCGTCCTACCATGAAGAACAATTAGCCGAACACATTATGGGCTGGGCGAAGGAAAAAGGCCTGCACGCCGAGCGTGACCAGGTGGGCAACATCCTGATCCGTAAACCTGCAACCGCAGGGATGGAAAACCGTAAACCGGTTGTGCTGCAGGCGCACCTGGATATGGTTCCACAGAAAAACAACGATACCGTTCACGACTTCACCAAAGATCCTATTCAGCCGTACATCGATGGCGACTGGGTGAAAGCGCGCGGCACCACCCTTGGCGCGGACAACGGTATTGGCATGGCCTCTGCGCTGGCCGTGCTGGCAGACGACAGCGTTGAGCACGGCCCGCTGGAAGTGCTGCTGACCATGACCGAAGAAGCGGGCATGGACGGTGCGTTTGGCTTACAGGCGAACTGGCTGCAGGCTGACATCCTGATCAACACCGACTCAGAAGAAGAAGGTGAGATCTACATGGGCTGCGCGGGCGGGATTGATTTCATCTCTACCCTGCCGCTCTCCCGCGAAGCCGTTCCTGCGGGCTTCGAGACCTTCAAGCTGACGCTGAAGGGGCTGAAAGGCGGCCACTCTGGCGGCGATATTCATTTAGGTCTCGGCAATGCCAACAAACTGCTGGCGCGCTTCCTGGCAGGTCATGCGACTGACCTGGATCTGCGTCTGGTGGATTTCAACGGTGGTACGCTGCGTAACGCGATCCCGCGTGAAGCCTTCGCCACCGTGGCCGTGCCTGCGGCAAAAGCAGACGAGCTGAAAAAGCTCGCCAGCGTTTATCTGGATATCCTGAAAAACGAACTGTCTGAGAAAGAGAAAAACCTGAACGTGGTGCTGGAATCTGTCTCTACAGATAAAGCCGCGCTGACCGCACAGTCACGCGACAGCTTCGTTCAACTGCTGAACGCCACGCCAAATGGTGTAATCCGCAACTCCGACGTCGCGAAAGGCGTGGTAGAAACCTCTCTGAACGTGGGCGTGGTCACCATGAGCGACGAGAGCGCAGAGATCATCTGTCTGATCCGCTCGCTGATCGACAGCGGTAAAGAGTATGTGGTGAGCATGCTGGAATCTCTGGGTAAACTGGCGGGCGCGAACACCTCCGCGAAAGGCAGCTACCCGGGCTGGCAGCCGGATGCCACCTCTCCGGTGATGGCGCTGGTACGTGAAACCTATCAGCGTCTGTTCAACAGCACGCCGAATATCCAGGTGATCCACGCGGGTCTGGAGTGCGGTCTGTTCAAAAAACCGTACCCGAACATGGACATGGTTTCCATTGGGCCAACCATCACCGGGCCACACTCCCCGGATGAGCAGGTTCATATCGAAAGCGTGGGCCACTACTGGACGCTGCTGACGGAACTGCTGAAGGCGATCCCTGCGAAGTAATTAGCCGTTTGATGCCCGGTGGCGCTTCGCTTGCCGGGCCTACGATTGATACACGCTACAACCCTAATACCAACTGCCGCTCCAGCTGCGGATCCAGCAGCGTAACGTGCACCCCCACCAGCCGAACCCCTCGCCCTGCCCGCCGCTCTTCCCACGCTTTTTTCGCCGTAGCGATAAGATCGTCTTTATTCAGCCGGGGCCAGACGTGTTCCTGGGTGGTCTGCTGGAAATCGTTGAACTTGAGCTTGATGCCCTGACGGGCAATCAGCAGATCCGGTTTCACCTTCGCCAGACGTCGTTCCAGCTCGGGATAGAGCTGATCGGTAATAATGGCTTCGCAATCTGACCAGTCGTGAATATCTTCTATCAGCGTGCGCTCGACCCCGACGGATTTACGCAGCCGTTCGCTGTTCACGTCGCGATCGTCAATCCCCTGGCTGCGCTCCCACAGCACGCGGCCAAATTTGCCAAAACGCTTGAGCAGCATCGCCAGATCGCTGCGCTGCACGTCTTCACAGGTCCGTAATCCCATGCTTTCAAGCTTGGCGGCAGAGACTTTCCCCACGCCGGGAATTTTACCGAGCGGCAGGGTTTTCAAAAACGCCGGGACCTCTTCAGGGGTGATGACGTACTGACCGTTGGGCTTATTGAGATCGGACGCGATTTTCGCCAGGAACTTCACCGGCGCGATGCCTGCCGATGCGGTCAGGTTTAGCTCGTCTGAGATGGTCTGGCGGATCTTCTGCGCCATCAGCGTGGCTGAGCCGTGGCAATGCAGGCTGTCAGTGACATCAAGATAGGCTTCGTCCAGCGAAAGCGGCTCAATCAGCGAGGTATAGCGGGAAAAAATTTCCCGTATGTGGGCGGAGGCTTCTTTATAGGCGTCGAAACGCCCCGGTAAAAGGGTGAGATGAGGGCACAGCTTCAGCGCCATTGCCGTAGGCATTGCGCTGCGTACGCCAAATTTGCGCGCAGGATAGTTGGCGGTACTGATGACGCCACGCTGGACGCGGCTTCCGCCTATCGCGATAGGGATATCCCGTAGCGCCGGATTATCACGCATCTCTACCGCAGCGAAAAAGCAGTCCATATCGACATGGATTATTTTGCGCATAGTAAACCCTCACTCATCACTGGATAAGTATACAGTAAACATAAGCAAATTGAGAAGCGTCCGTGACGCGAGCAGCGTCTGCCCACTTTATAAAGGAAAACTAATGTGTAAACTAACAGCTTCGCTATTGCGAAAATCTATAGCGATGATAATGTGAGCGCTCCTGTCCAGAATAATCTGATTTCGGGTCTCTTTTGCCGTCCTGGCAAGTTGGTCATGGTTTTATCAAGGAACAAGTAGTATGCGTAAAATCGCATTATTCATTGCGATGCTTCTGATTCCGTGTGTGTCGTTTGCCGGGCTGCTCAGCAGCAACAGTTCAACCACACCCATCAGCAAAGAATATAAACAGCAGTTAATGGGATCCCCGGTTTATATTCAAATCTTCAAGGAAGAGCGCACTCTCGACCTGTATGTCAAAATGGGCGAGACGTATCAGCTGCTTGATAGTTATAAGATTTGTAACTATTCAGGGGGCCTTGGACCAAAACAACGTCAGGGCGACTTCAAGAGTCCGGAAGGGTTTTACAACGTTCAGCGTAGCCAGCTAAAACCTGACAGCCGTTTCTATAAAGCGATTAACATCGGTTTCCCGAATGCCTTCGACCGTGCCCACGGTTATGAGGGTAAATACCTGATGATCCACGGTGCCTGCGTGTCTGTCGGCTGTTACGCGATGACCGATACGGGCATTGATGAGATTTTCCAGTTCGTGACCGGCGCACTGGTCTTTGGTCAGCCGAACGTGCAGGTGAGCATTTATCCGTTCCGCATGACCGATGCCAACATGGCGCGTCACAAATACTCTTACTACGCGGATTTCTGGAAACAGCTGAAGCCGGGTTACGACTACTTTGAACAGACCCATAAGCCGCCGGTTGTTTCGGTTGTGGATGGGCGTTATCTGGTCAGCAAACCGCTGAGCCACGAAGTCGTCCACCCACAGTTGGCGTCAAACTACACGGTCCCCGAGGCAAAATAACGCCCACTCGCCTGGCATAATCTTTTGCCAGGCTTCGTTGCCCGTCAGCGGCTGCGTCGCGATCACGGTGACCACATCGTTTGGCGTGGTCTCCTTCTGAAAATCTATCTCCACATCCTGATCGAGCAGCGTGGCCACACCAAACGGCGCACGGCGGGTGATCCAGAACAGGTTCGTCGAACAGTACGCCATCACGTAGCGCCCGTCAGACAACAGCATGTTGAATACCCCTTTCTCGCGCAATTCTGTCGCCAGTAACGCAATGTATTTGAACACCGCTGCCATGTTGCCCGGCGTGCGGGGATAGCGTTCCGTCAGCTTGTGCAGCAGCCAGCAAAACGCTTTTTCGCTGTCGGTTTCTCCGACCGGGCGGAAATTGCCCGTTTCAAGCGATTTATAGCCCGTCAGTTGGCCGTTATGCGCGTAGGTCCAGTTGCGACCCCACAGCTCGCGGGTAAAGGGATGCGTGTTTTCCAGCGCCACTTCGCCGCGATTTGCCTGACGAATGTGGGCGATAACCGAGTGGGATTTTATCGGGTAATCCTGCACCAGTTTGGCAATGGGCGAGTTGAAGCTGGGTTGTGGATCTTTAAACGTGCGACAGCCTTTGCCTTCGTAGAAGGTAATGCCCCAGCCGTCTTTATGCGGCCCGGTTCCCCCACCGCGCTGTACCAGCCCGGTGAAGCTAAAGCAGATATCGGTTGGCACATTGGCGCTCATCCCGAGCAGTTCGCACATAATCACCTCCACAACAGCGGGGGCAGCGCCCCAATGGATATGCCCCCCGCGAAGTCTTACTTAACCATCTCTTTTTCGATCAGCTGGATCAGGATGTGGATCACTTTGATGTGAATTTCCTGAACGCGATCTGCATAGCCGAAGTGCGGAACACGAATTTCGATATCGGCCGTACCGTCCATCTTACCGCCATCTTTACCGGTCAGGGTGATGACTTTCATCCCTTTTTCACGCGCGGCGGCGATCGCTTTGATCACGTTTGCGGAGTTACCGGAGGTCGAAATCCCCAGCAGCACGTCGCCTTCACGGCCTACCGCCTCAACGTAGCGGGAAAAAATGTGGTCGTAACCGAAGTCATTGCCTACGCAGGAGATGTGGCTCACGTCGGAAATCGCAATCGCCGGGTAGCCCGGACGGTTTTCACGATAGCGCCCGGTCAGCTCTTCTGCGAAGTGCATGGCATCACAGTGGGAACCACCGTTACCGCAGGAGAGCACTTTACCACCGGCTTTGAAGCTGTCGGCCAGCAGGACCGCAGCGCGCTGAATCGCGTGAATATTGGCATCATCTTTCAGAAAATTAGCCAGCGTTTCCGCCGCTTCGTTCAGTTCGTTACGAATAAGATCCTGGTACATGAGGATAATCCTTCAGTATTGATGAGATAACAGGATGGAGTGTACCGGATACCACTAAAAGCGAGAAGCTAAAGCCTTGCGAAACGTCCGGCGTTTTGCTTTTTCGTGCCGGCTTAACCGCGAACAATGTGAACCAGGTTGTAATTATTTTGTAAACACATTGCTAAAGGAATTCACATCAACTACAACCATATCATCACAAGTGGTCAGACCTCCTACAAGCAAGGGAGCTTTTCGTTATGATGATTTTGAGCATTATCGCAACCGTTGTTCTGCTCGGTGTGTTGTTCTATCACCGCGTCAGTCTCTTCTTCAGCAGCCTGATCCTGCTGGCCTGGACGGCAGCGCTTGCCGTAGCAGGGCTTTGGAATATCTGGCTTTTAGTTCCGTTGGCCCTCATCCTTCTGCCGCTTAACCTGGTGCCGATGCGTAAGTCGATGATCTCCGCGCCGGTATTTAAAGGCTTCCGCAAGGTGATGCCACCGATGTCGCGTACAGAGAAAGAGGCGATCGACGCGGGCACCACCTGGTGGGAAGGCGATCTGTTCCAGGGCAATCCAGACTGGAAAAAGCTGCACAACTATCCGCAGCCGCGCCTGACCGCAGAGGAGCAGGCCTTTATCGATGGCCCGGTGGAAGAAGCGTGCCGCATGGCGAACGACTTCGCTATCACCCATGAGATGGCCGACCTGCCTCCTGAACTGTGGGCTTACCTGAAAGAGCATCGCTTCTTCGCGATGATCATCAAGAAAGAGTACGGCGGTCTGGAATTCTCCGCTTACGCTCAGGCGCGCGTGCTGCAGAAGCTGGCGGGCGTCTCCGGGATCCTGGCGATCACCGTGGGTGTACCAAACTCTCTCGGCCCGGGCGAACTGCTGCAGCATTACGGTACTAAAGAACAGAAAGATCACTATCTGCCGCGTCTGGCACGCGGTCAGGAGATCCCGTGCTTCGCCCTGACCAGCCCGGAAGCGGGTTCCGACGCCGGTGCGATCCCGGATACCGGCGTGGTGTGTATGGGCGAGTGGCAGGGCGAGCAGGTGCTGGGCATGCGCCTCACCTGGAACAAGCGTTACATCACCCTGGCCCCTATCGCTACCGTGCTGGGCCTGGCGTTTAAGCTCTCCGACCCGGAAAAACTGTTGGGCGGCGAGGAAGATCTGGGCATTACCTGCGCGCTGATCCCGACCTCTACCCCGGGCGTTGAAATTGGCCGTCGCCACTTCCCGTTGAACGTACCGTTCCAGAACGGTCCAACCCGTGGACAGGATATCTTTGTGCCGATTGATTACATCATCGGTGGCCCGAAAATGGCCGGTCAGGGCTGGCGTATGCTGGTGGAGTGTCTGTCCGTCGGTCGCGGTATTACCCTGCCGTCAAACTCAACCGGTGGCCTGAAATCCGTGGCGATGGGGATTGGTGCTTACGCGCATATCCGCCGTCAGTTCAAAATTTCCATCGGCAAGATGGAAGGTATCGAAGAGCCGCTGGCGCGTATCGCAGGCAATGCCTACGTGATGGACGCCGCCGCATCGTTGATTACCTACGGCATTATGCTCGGCGAAAAACCGGCCGTGCTGTCGGCGATTGTGAAGTACCACTGTACCCATCGCGCGCAGCAGTCAATCATCGACGCGATGGATATTGCGGGCGGTAAAGGCATTATGCTCGGCGAAGGCAACTTCCTGGCGCGCGGCTATCAGGGCTCACCGATTGCGATTACCGTGGAAGGGGCAAACATCCTGACCCGCAGCATGATGATCTTCGGCCAGGGGGCGATCCGCTGCCATCCTTACGTGCTTGAAGAGATGGCTGCTGCGCAGAATAACGACGTGGATGCCTTTGATAAGCTGCTGTTCAAACATATCGGCCATGTGGGCAGTAACGAGGTTCGCAGCTTCTGGCTGGGCCTGACGCGCGGCCTCACCAGCGCCACGCCAACCGGTGACGCAACAAAACGCTACTATCAGCACCTGAACCGCCTGAGCGCGAACCTCGCCCTGCTGTCGGATGTGTCGATGGCGGTGCTGGGCGGTAGCCTGAAACGTCGCGAGCGCACCTCTGCCCGTCTGGGTGATGTGCTGAGTCAGGTATTCCTGGCCTCTGCGGTCCTGAAACGTTACGACGATGAAGGTCGTCATGAAGCGGATCTGCCGCTGGTACACTGGGGTGTACAGGATGCGCTTTATCAGGCTGAACAGGCGATTGACGATCTGCTGGCAAACTTCCCGAACCGCTTCGTGGCGGGCGCGCTGCGGGTGGCTATCTTCCCGACCGGTCGCCATCATCTTGCGCCATCCGACCTGCTGGACCACAAAGTGGCGAAGATCCTGCAAATACCGAGCGCGACCCGCTCCCGTATTGGCCGCGGTCAGTATCTGGCACCCACGCCGCATAACCCGGTCGGTCTGCTTGAAGAAGCGCTGCTCGACGTGATGGCCGCCGACCCGATTCACCAGAAGATCTGCAAACAGCTGGGCAAAAACCTGCCGTTCACACGTCTGGATGAGCTGGCGAAACAGGCCCTGGCCGGCGGCATTATTGATAACAATGAAGCTGCCCTGCTGGTGAAAGCCGAAGAGAGCCGTCTGCGCAGCATCAACGTGGATGATTTCGAGCCGGACGAGCTGGCGACGCAGCCGGTAAAGCTGCCGGAGAAGGTCCGCAAACCTGAAGCCGCTTAACGCGTTTCGCTTCCCTAAACCCCGCCTCGCGCGGGGTTTTTTATTGCCACATTTTCCCGTAATGACGTGCTACAGTGTCAAAAAGCGGTCTTGTGAGGAGTCTGAATCGTGCCGGGTTTAAAGCTTTCTATTTTGCAGCAACCTTTAGTGTGGATGGATGGCCCTGCCAACCTGCGCCACTTTGATCGTCAACTGGAAGAGATTACCGGACGCGATGTGATTGTCCTGCCAGAGATGTTCACCACAGGCTTTGCGATGGAAGCGGCGAAACAGTCGATGCCGCAGGATGACGTCGTGGCCTGGATGCACGCCAAAGCCCGTCAGACCAACGCCCTGATTGCCGGTAGCGCCGCGCTACAAACCGAGCGTGGGGCGGTTAACCGCTTCCTGCTGGTTGAGCCAGAGGGGAACGTGCATTTCTACGATAAGCGCCATCTGTTCCGCATGGCGGATGAGCACCATCATTACGAGGCGGGTAACGAGCGCGTGGTGTTCGAGTGGCGCGGGTGGCGCATCCTGCCGCTGGTCTGCTACGACCTGCGCTTCCCTGTCTGGTCGCGCAACCGCGACGATTACGATCTGGCGCTGTACGTCGCTAACTGGCCTGCCCCGCGTTCCCTGCACTGGCAGGCGCTGCTGACGGCGCGCGCCATTGAGAACCAGGCCTATGTGGCGGGCTGTAACCGTGTGGGTACCGATGGCAACGGGCATCACTATCGCGGCGACAGCCGGGTGGTTAACCCGCAGGGTGAGATTATCGCGACCGCTGAGCCGCATCAGGCGACGCGCATTGATGCGGAGTTGTCGCTGACGGCGCTGAAGGAGTATCGGGAGAAGTTTCCTGCGTGGCAGGATGCGGATACGTTTAGCATCGGGTAAAAAAAAGCCGGGTGGCGGCTACGCCTTACCCGGCCTACAAATGCTGCTCGCGCGTTTAACTCACCAACGCCTGTCCGTCTTTACGGCTCTCCGTTGCCGCCACGTAGTGTCCCTCCGGCATCCGGTAAATCACCTGCGCACCGCCAAAGTTATAATCCTGCAGCGGATCTTCCACCACAATCTGATGCCCCCGCTCGCGCAGGGCGGCAATGGTATTGCGGTCGAACGTCGACTCGACGACCACTTCCCTGCCCTGCACCACGCGCCAGCGCGGGGCATCAATTGCCGCCTGCGGGTTTTGGCCGTGCAGCATGATGCGCAGCGCCATCTGCATGTGCCCCTGCGCCTGCATCGGCCCGCCCATCACCCCGAATGACATCAGCGGTTTGCCGTTTCCGTCCATCGCAAAACCGGGAATGATGGTATGGAACGGACGCTTGCTGCCGGCCAGCGCATTGGGATGTTTTGGATCCAGCACAAACCCACAGCCCCGGTTTTGCAGGCTGATCCCCGTGTCCGGCACGACGATCCCCGAGCCAAAGCCCATAAAGTTTGACTGAATAAATGAGACCATCATGCCGCTGGCATCAGCCGTACTCAGATACACCGTGCCGCTCTGGGTCGGTGAACCGTAGACAAAATCAGAGGCCTTATCCTGATCGATAAGCGCCGCGCGCGCCTTGAGATAATGGTCGCTCAGCAGCTCTTTCGCCGCGAACTCCATATGGTCTTCATCGGCAACGTAGCGATCGAGATCCGCCAGCGCCAGCTTCATCGCCTCAATGGCGAGGTGCAGCCCCTGCACAGAATCCGGGTGATGCTGCTCAATACCGCACTGCTCCAGAATGCCGAGCGCAATCAGCGTGGCGATCCCCTGGCCGTTCGGCGGCAGCTCCTGTACCGAGCCACCGGCAAAATCGCGCGATAGCAGGTCCACCCAGTCCACGCGATGGTTTGCCAGATCTTCGGTTGTCAGGTGTGCGCCATGCTCTTTGGCGAAAGCGGCGATTTTTTGTGCCAGCTCGCCATGGTAAAACGCTTCGCCGTTAGTTTTGGCAATCAGTTCCAGCGAGTTCGCCTGGGCCGGGTTACGGAAGATTTCCCCCACGCGCGGCGCACGGCCTTGCGGCGCAAAACAGGCGCTAAAGCCCGGCTGGTCTTTCAGCTTGTTGTAGCCACGCTGCCAGAGATGGCCAATCAGCGGGGAGACGGGAAAACCGTTGCGCGCATACTCAATTGCCGGCTGCGCCAGCGTGGTGAGCGGCAATGTACCAAAACGTTCCGCCAGGGCAACCCAGCCCGATACCGCGCCCGGCACCGTAACGGCGTCCCAGCCAATTTCCGGCACGGCGGTTTTCCCGGCAAATAGATCGGCATGCCAGCTGGCAGGCGAGCGGCCCGACGCATTCAAACCGTGAAGCTTTTCTCCGTCCCAGACGATGGCAAACGCATCGCTGCCGATGCCGTTGCCGGTTGGCTCGACAACGGTTAACGCCATGGCCGTTGCCACCGCAGCATCCACGGCGTTACCGCCCAGCTGGAGCATACGCATGCCCGCCTGCGCCGCCAGGGGCTGCGAGGTTGCAACGGCGTTGTGGCCCAGCATCGGCGGGCGGCGTGAAGCGTAGCCGGACGTAAAATCAAGCGCTTTGGTCATCATGACTCCTTAGTCGTGGCGCGGATCGAGCGCATCGCGCAGCCCGTCGCCGAGTAAATTAAAGCCCTGCACGGCAAGGAAAATCGCCACGCCGGGGAAAATAGACATCCATGGCGCTTGCTCAAGGAAACCTTTGGCGGTGTTGAGCATCGAGCCCCAGGACGGGTTCGGCGGCTGCTGTCCCAGCCCCAGAAACGACAGGCTGGCTTCGGCGATGATCGCCGAGGCAATCGCCAGCGTGGCCTGCACCAGAATCGGCGACATGACGTTGGGCAGTACGTATTTGATGATGATCCAGCGATCCGGCAGACCAATCGCCCGTGCACCGTCGATGTACTCTTCGTTGCGAATGGCGATCACCTGGCCGCGCGTCAAGCGGGCGAAGATCGGCATCGCCGAGAGGCCAATAGCGATCATCGCGTTAGTCAGGCTCGGGCCTAAAAACGCCCCGAGCGCGATCGCCATGATCAGGAACGGACAGGCCAGCAGCGCTTCAATAAAGCGTGAGATCACGCCATCCCACATCTTCTGGAAGTAGCCTGCCACCAGCCCCAGCGGCACGCCGATAACCACAGCGATGACCACCGACATACAGCCGGCCATCAGCGAGGTTCGCGCTCCCCAGATAATGCGCGATAAGATGTCGCGCCCCAGCTCGTCGGTGCCAAACCAGTACATCGCCGACGGCGCTTTGCGCACCGCCAGGAAGTTGGCTTTCACCGGGTCGAACGGGGCGATCCACGGTGCCAGCAGCGCCACCAGCACGAAGAAGCCCACCACGACCGCGCCGATCACCGCGCTTTTATTGGCAAGGAATTTTGTTAACACCCGGCTCTTCGCGCGTGGCAGCGCAGGCGCAACGGTTTGAGTTGTCAGTTCCGCCATCGTTAACCTCGCATTTTCGGGTTGATAAGCACGTAGAGCACGTCGGCCAGAAGATTGAGCATCAGGAAGCCGATCGCCACGATCAGCACCACGCCCTGCACCACCGCATAGTCGCGGTTGAATACCGAGTCGACGATCATCTTGCCAAAGCCCGGAATGGTGAAGACCTGCTCGGTCAACACCGCACCGCCCAGCAATTCACCGAACAGCAGCGTGGTCAGGGTGATCACCGGCACCAGCGCATTGCGAAAGGCATGCTTTAAGATCACGGCGTTTGGCAATAGCCCCTTTGCCCGTGCGGTGCGGATATAATCCGCTTTTAATACCGCGATCATGGAGGCGCGGGTATGGCGCATCAGCGTGGCGGCCAGCCCCGTACCGAGCACGGAGGCAGGCAGCAGCAGCGTGCGCAGGTTCTGGATCGGATCTTCACTGAACGGCACATAGCCGGACGCAGGCAGCCACTGCAGGTTGACCGAGAAAACCAGAATCAGCAGGATACCCAGCCAGAAGTGCGGGATCGAGATCCCCGAGATCGCCACGAAATTCGCCCCGTGATCGACCCAACTGTTTTTGTTTACCGCCGCGAGGATCCCCATGCTGATGCCAAACACCAGCGCGATGATCATCGCCAGCAGCGACAGCTCCAGCGTCACCGGCAGCTTGCTGGCGATCAGCTGCGTCACCGGCTCGTGGGTGCGCAGGGAGACGCCAAGGTCGCCCTGCAGCGCACGCGTCAGCCAGTTGAAGTACTGCACGGGGATCGGCGCATCCAGGTTAAGCTCGGCGCGCAGCTGGGCGATCACCGCCGGGTCGCGCTCCTCCCCGGCCATGGCGATCAGCGGGTCGCCGGGCAGCAGCTTTTGCAGCCCGAACACCATCATGCTCACCAGCAGCAAAGTGGGGATCGCCAGCAGCAGACGTTTGCAAATCAGTTCCAGCATGGGTTCTCCTCAGGGCGTTTATTTTGCCAGCGTCAAACCGGCCAGACGCACGATGCCGTCCGGGTAAGGTTTAAAGCCCTGCACGCGCTTGTTCAGACCAAAAATGCGCGGTTCAAAGTAGAGGTAAGCGATCGGCATGTCGGTCTGAAGCTGCTTGACCACGTTGTTGTACAGCGGCTGGCGCGCGGCCTGATCGGTGCTCTGGCGCGCCTGGGTCAGCCATTCATCCACTTGTGCATTGCTGTAACGCCCGTCGTTAAGCGTGCCTTTGCTGTGAACAAAACCGTAGATGCTGCCATCCGGATCTGGACGTCCCGACCAGCCGGAGAAGCTCAGCTGATAATCACCGCTCTGCTGACGGTCAAGCAGCGTGGCGAACTCGGTCATTTGCAGATTGAGGGTAAAGCCCGCCTCCGCCACCATCGCCTGTAAAACCTGGCCGACCTGCTGGGAAATCGGGTTATTTGGCACCAGCAGATTGACGGTCAGCGGCGTGGTAACGCCTGCGGCTTTCAGTAATGCTTTGGCTTTTTCGACGTCGCGCGGTGGTACCGGCAGGTTGACGTGATACGGGCTTACCGGCGAGAACGCCTGGTTGGACGGGGTGTAAAGACCTTCAAAGACCACCTGATTTAACGCATCGCGGTCAATGGCCTGAGAGAAGGCTTCGCGCACGCGCGCATCCTTGAACGGATCGTTGGCCGGCACCTTGCCATTGTTAATGTTGAAGGTAATGCCCTGATAACCCAGACCGGTCACCTTCGCCAGCGCCAGCTTGCTGTCGGCCTCAACGGTTTTAACGTCGCTTGCGGCAATCCCTTCGGTCAGGTCAAGATCGCCCGCGCGCAGGTTGGCCAGGCGCACGGAGGCATCCGGGATCGGCAGATAGATGATTTTGTCGAAGTGGTAGGCGTCTTTATTCCAGTAGTTGTCGAAACGCGTCAGAACAATACGATCCTGGGACACGCGGCTGTCGAATTTATACGGCCCCGAGCAGACGGGATGTGCGGCAAAATCCGGTTTTTTCGCCGCGTCTGGCGCCATCATCGCTCCGGCGCGATCGGTCAGTTGCATCAGCAAAGCGGCATCAGGGGTTTTCAGGTGCAGGGCAATCTGCAGTGGACCCGTCACCTCTACCGACTCCACGGAGGAGAGTTCACTTTTACGCAGCGAGCCTTTTAACGTCAGGGCGCGGTCGAGGTTGTATTTAGCGGCTGCCGCGTCGAATTTTTCCCCGTCGTGGAAAGTGACCCCTTCACGCAGGTTCAGGGTCAAGGTTTTACCGTCATCGCTCCAGGCCCAGTCTTTCGCCAGCCCCGGTACCACTTTCAGATGCTCATCGACGTCCACCAGCCTGTCGCACAGGGAAGCAAAAACAAAACGACCGTAATAGGTGCGCGCCAGATGCGGATCGAGCATGTCCGGATCGGCACCCAGGCCAATTCGCAGCACGCTTTCAGACTGGGCGGGCAGCGCCGCGCCTAACAACATGACACTTCCCAGTACGGTCAAAAAAGAGTTACGCATTGTCATTATCATGAGTTCCTTGAAGAAAGGGAGGAGTGGGTGGCCGCGTGTTCAAACAGCGCGCGGCGGCGCAAAAATGCGGCGGATGGCGGTGCTATCTGGATAACGCTGCGATCGCGATTAATGTCCTGCCAGCGGTGACAGGCCACCTGACGCCCACCGTCCAGCACCTGATTAATCGGCTCAACCTGACGGCATTCATCGGTGACGTACGGGCAGCGGGTGTGGAACCGACAGCCGGACGGCGGGTTGGCCGGGTTCGGTAAATCCCCCTGCAGCAGCGGAGCGTCTCGCTCAACGCCCGGCTGCATTTGCGGCGCAGACGCCATTAACGCCTGGGTATAGGGGTGCAGCGGTGCGTCGAAGATTTCATCTACCGTGGCAAGTTCGACAATTTGCCCGAGATACATCACCGCCACGCGGTCGCTCATATGGCGAATGACCGCCAGACCGTGGGCGACAATCACCATCGTCAGGCCCAACTGATGCTTCAGGCTTTCCAGCAGATTCACCACCTGTGCCTGGACGGACACGTCCAGCGCCGAAACCGGCTCATCGCCCAGCAACAGTTTTGGACCGGACGCCAGGGCGCGCGCAATGCCGATACGCTGACGCTGTCCGCCGGAAAACTCATGCGGATAACGCCCGGCCCAGGCGGCGGGCAGCCCCACGGTGTTGAGCAACTCAGCCACGCGGTACTGGCGATCGTTTTTGTTCATCTTCTGGTGCAGCCACAGCGGCTCGCCGACGATTTGCTCGACGGTCATGCGCGGGTTCAGCGAGGCGAAGGGATCCTGAAAGATGATTTGCAGTTCCCGACGGAGCTGGTTCAGACGGGCACCGGATGCATCGGTGATCTCCTCTCCCTGATAAAACACGCGTCCTTCGCTGGCACCCAGTAACCGCAGAAGTAGGCGACCAAGGGTAGATTTACCGGAACCGGATTCGCCAACAATCGCCAGCGTTTCACCGGGCATCACCGCGAGGGAGACGCGATCGACCGCCGTAACGAACCGTGCCGGGGCGAACAGTTTTTTAGGACCGGGAAAGCGCTTGATCAGGTCACGCGCTTCCAGAATGGGTGTAGTCATGCAATTTCTCCCAGCGCAATGTGATGCTCCAGCGGTACGCGGAAACAGGCAACCTCATGGCCCGCGCCGAGTGCGCTGAGCGGCGGTTTTTCATCGTGGCAGCGCGTCTGCGCAAACGGGCAACGGGTGGCAAAACGGCAGCCTTTCGGCATGGCTCCCGGCAGAGGGACAGACCCCGGGATAGTGGAGAGCTGACCTTTACGTGCGCCAAGAGAGGGAATCGACCCCATCAGACCGATGGTGTACGGGTGCTGCGGGTCGGCAAAGATAGCCTCCACGCTCCCCTGCTCTACCACCTGCCCGGCATACATCACCGCGACCTGCTGAGCCACCTCGGCCACCACGCCCAGATCGTGGGTAATCATCAGCACCGCCGTGCCCGTTTCTTCTTTTAAGGTGTTGAGCAGCGTAAGGATTTGCGCCTGAATGGTGACGTCCAGCGCGGTGGTAGGTTCATCGGCAATCAGTAAACGGGGATGGTTAATCAGCGCCATGGCGATCATCACGCGCTGGCGCATCCCCCCAGAGAGCTGGTGGGGATAGGCTTTCAGACGCATCTCAGCGGCCGGAATCTGGACTTTTTCGAGGATGCGCAGCGCCACGTTCATCGCCTCTGCGCGTGAGACATTCTGATGGCGCATGACCGCCTCGCTGAGCTGGTCGCCCAGGGTAAAGGCCGGGTTCAGTGAGGTCATGGGTTCCTGGAAAATCATCGCCAGCTCGCTGCCGCGCAGGTCAGCATATTCCCGCGGTGAGAGCTTACGCAGATCGTGGCGGCGGAAGTGCATCTCACCGCTGACGATTTGCGCGCTGGCGGGCAACAGACCCATCAACGCCAGCGAGGTGATGCTTTTTCCGCAGCCGGATTCCCCCACCAGCGCCAGCGTTTCACCCGCCTTCACACAGAGCGAGATGCCGTCCAGCACGCTAACCGGAGAGCCAGCAAACCTGACGTTGAGGTTTTCCAGCCGCAGTACGGGGGCGGCTTCCTTAAAAGGGATTGTCGTCATAGCGTGGCGTCGTCCTCATTGTGAATGGCCTGAATCAGCGCGGTTTGCAGGCTGAGCAGATGTTCGCGCATCGCGCCGGCAGCCTCGTTAGGCTGGCGGTGGATAATCGCTGACATGATTCTATGATGGTGGTCGTTGTAGCTATCGACACGTTCAGGGGTGCGGGCAAGCTCACGCAGATGCTGCCAGCCGGGTTCGCGCCGGACGGCATCAATCGCATCGAACAGGCCGAGCATCAGGCGGTTGCCGGCAGCCTCTGCAATCGCACGGTGAAATGCGCTGTCCCACAGCTCATTCAGATCGCGGTCATCCGGGCTGACCTTATCGATGCGCTCCAGCATGCGCTGCATCAGCGCGAGGTTTTCCCTGGTGGCACGCAGTGCCGCAAGACGGGCTAAGCCGGGTTCGAGCTGCAGACGAGCTTCCATGACTTCCAGTAGGTTGGTTTGCTGAACCAATCCCTGAAGGGCCAGGGGTTCAACGGGGGCAGCCGGACCGATAAAGGTGCCTTTCCCCTGTTTACGCCAGATCCGCCCTTCTTCTTCCAGCACGTCCAGCGCACGACGGACTTCACGCCGTCCTACGCCGAGAGTGTCCGACAGCTCACGTTCGGTGGGCAGCGGAATGCCTGGTGTTGACTCATGCTGGTGGATTAGCCCGCGCAACTGCTCAAGCGCGGTGCTGGAATTTGCCAGAAACCGTGACGCTTTTTCCATATTGGTTCGCTCGCTGTCATCATTGCTCTGTTTTTATTAACGATAAGTTATTGATATGACGTGCTACTTATCGTGCTAAGGATTAAGCAATTAGCGAACCAATAGCGCATTGGTTCAGGAAGTTTTTGGAGAACAAAAGGTAACCGAATGATTTCTTATGAATTATTTTTACATAATTATTACATTCGGATGTATGACTTACGAACGGATGAGTGGATATCGCACAATAAAAGTGCAATTAATGCACTAAAATCGTGCAATTGTTAATAAATTGCACTGCATATATTAACTTTTTGTTAACCAAACCAGGAGGGGGGAGTAAGACGTAAATAGCGGGAGGGGAGATAAAAAAGACGAAGGCCTGAATCATTTCTGATTCAGGCCTTCTGAATAGTGGCGGAACGGACGGGACTCGAACCCGCGACCCCCTGCGTGACAGGCAGGTATTCTAACCGACTGAACTACCGCTCCACTGTTCCCGTTGGGGAACGAGGCGCATATTACGGTTTGCCTCTGAACTCGTCAACGCTTTTTCTCACGTTTTGAATCGTTTGCTGCAAAAATCACCCGGACGGCGATTTTACGCGCATTTATCGGTGATTAACCCCGCCACATACAGCTTCCGCCCTTCTTCTGGACCAGGTCCAGGCGGGATTCATGGTTAAGCAGCTCTTCATCGCTGGCGTGGACAACCCGCAACCGGCTGGCCTGGCGAACAAGGCGCTGAATTCCCGCCTCGCCCTGCGACTGCTGGGATTCGTTTTCCATACTGAATTTCATCGACGTCTGCCCGCCGGTCATGGTCAGATAAACGTCGGCCAGGATCTGGGCATCGAGCAGTGCGCCGTGCAGCGTTCGCTTGGTGTTGTCTATCTCGTAGCGTGAGCAGAGCGCATCGAGGCTGTTACGCTTGCCCGGAAACATTCTCCTTGCCAGCGCCAGGCTGTCGGTGACTTTACAGAACGTGTTGGTTTTCGGTATATCGCGGTTCAGCTTGCTGAATTCATAATCCATAAAGCCGATATCAAACGACGCGTTATGGATGACCAGCTCAGCGCCTTTGATGTATTCCAGGAACTCGTCCGCCACGTCCGCAAAGGTTGGCTTATCCAGCAAGAACTCATCGGCAATGCCGTGAACGCCAAACGCTTCGGGATCGACCAGCCTGTCGGGCTTAAGATAGACGTGGAAGTTGTTCCCCGTGAGGCGACGGTTTACCACCTCAACGGCACCGATCTCGATGATTTTGTGCCCTTCGTAGTGGGCACCAATCTGGTTCATACCGGTGGTTTCGGTATCGAGGACAATCTGGCGAGTAATTGCAGTGCTCATAGCGGTCATTTATGTCAGACTTATCGTTTAACTGAACGTTTCAAATACAGGAAGTCTACCAGAGATGCGTAAACAGGTAGAAATTTTCACCGATGGATCGTGTCTGGGCAACCCAGGGCCAGGTGGCTATGGCGCCATTATGCGCTATCGCGAACATGAAAAAACTTTTAGCGAAGGCTATTTTCTGACAACCAACAACCGCATGGAGTTGATGGCTGCCATCGTGGCGCTGGAAGCGCTGAAGGAGCATTGCGACGTGACGCTGAGCACCGACAGCCAGTATGTGCGTCAGGGCATTACCCAGTGGATCCATAACTGGAAAAAACGCGGCTGGAAAACCGCAGAGAAGAAACCGGTCAAAAACGTGGATCTCTGGAAGCGTCTTGATGCCGCCCTGGGGCAGCACGTCATTAAGTGGGAGTGGGTCAAAGGGCATGCCGGGCATCCCGAAAACGAACGCTGCGACGAGCTCGCCCGCGCGGCCGCAACCAACCCCGCGCATGAGGATGTTGGCTATCAGGCCGAAGCCTGATCAGGGCTTTTTGTATTGCCGTGTTGCGCCGACGGTCTGGCGGATCCGGGCTTTTGATTTGTTCTGCTTCATCGGGTTAAGCGTAAGAGGGATGGTCCGCTTACGCGCCACGATAAACTGCATACAGCCTAACGCTGGCAGATGGGTGCTTAACACCACGCCCCCTTTGCGCGTCCAGGGCAGTACCTGAAAACCGCCATAGCAGAGCACTTCAAAATTCAGCAGTGAAAGCCAGTCCAGCTGGCGCGTCATTGTGAACATGCGGCTATTATACGGCGGCGTGCGGCGCAGTACGGGAACCAGCTTACGCAGCCCCATCAGGCTAAGCGGGTTAAAGCCACTGATGACCAGCCAGCCGTCATCGATCAGCACGCGATCCGCCTCACGCAGCAGACGATGCGGGTCACTGCACCAGGGCAACGTGTGTGCCAGCATACAGGCATCAACGGACTTTTCAGCAAACGGCAGGTGCAGCGGGTCTGCCTTCACCTGCACGGGAGAGCCGTTAAGAGAAACATTCACCTGATGAGAGATAGCGCAACTTTCGGTATTGATTTCAGCACTGAGATTGCCAATCTTAAGCAGGTGAAAACCGTACATTTTCGCGAGCCAGGGCTTAAGCTGGCGTTCTAACGCCTCGCGATAATAGTCACCCCAGGGCAATTCCGCCCAACGTTCAGGTGCTGCGACAGTTCGAGGTATCCTTGCCTGTTTCATCAACACATCCGCCACGCCGTAAGAGGTAATGTATGAATCTTATCAGTATTCCCGCCTTTCAGGACAATTACATCTGGGTAATCGTTGACGACGCTCGTCGGTGCATCATTGTCGATCCGGGCGAGGCTACGCCGATTTTGCAGGCCATCAACGACAATAACTGGCAGCCAGAAGCCATACTCCTTACCCATCACCATAACGACCATGTGGGCGGCGTACCGGCTCTGTTGGCGCAGTTCCCACACCTGGCGGTGTACGGCCCGGCGGAGACGCGCGATAAAGGCGTCACGCAGGTAGTCGATGAGGGCGAAAAGGTGATCATACTCGGGTTGGCGTTTTCCGTATTTGCTACGCCAGGTCACACTTCAGGACATATTTGTTTCTACAGCGCGCCTTATCTGTTTTGCGGGGATACGCTGTTTTCCGGCGGCTGTGGAAGGTTGTTCGAAGGAACGCCAGCGCAGATGTACCAGTCCTTACAGAAGATTAACGCCCTCCCGGACGACACCGTAATATGTTGCGCACATGAGTATACATTAGGAAATATGAAGTTTGCGGCCAGCATTCTACCGTACGATCGTGCTATTCAGGATTATTACCAGAAAGTGAAGGAGTTACGTGCAAAAAACCAAAAAACACTACCCGTAATTCTGAAAAAAGAGCGAGAAATAAATTTATTTTTACGCACAAATGATGTTGATTTAATTAATGAAATTTCTCAAGAAACAAATTTGCAACACCCAGAAGCGCGATTTGCATGGTTAAGGTCAAAGAAAGATAACTTCAGATAAATGCGGGTTGCCTTTTCAAAATTTCACCGTTATCATCGCTCGTCTTTTAAGCAACTATTGACACACACATGAAGGCAAAAGCGATATTACTCGCCTCTGTCCTGCTTGTCGGTTGCCAGTCGCAGACTGGCAATAACGTACAACAGCACGCACAGAGCCTTTCTGCAGCTGGTCAAGGGGAAGCAGGGAAGTTTACAAGTTCGGCGCGTTGGATGGACGATGGGACATCATTTGCGCAGGAACAGAACTTGTGGGCCTCTATTGGCGACGAGCTAAAGATGGGAATTCCGGAAAACAGCCGGATTCGCGAACAGAAACAGAAGTATTTGAGAAATAAGAGCTATCTCCACGATGTAACGTTACGGGCAGAGCCGTATATGTACTGGATAGCCGGGCAGGTTAAGAAACGTAACATGCCTATGGAGCTGGTACTCCTACCCATAGTGGAGAGCGCTTTTGACCCACACGCAACGTCTGGCGCCAATGCCGCAGGTATTTGGCAGATCATTCCGAGCACCGGGCGCAATTATGGTTTGAAACAGACCCGCAACTACGATGCGCGTCGCGATGTTGTCGCTTCAACGACAGCCGCTCTCGACATGATGCAACGTCTGAATAAGATGTTTGACGGCGACTGGTTATTAACGGTCGCAGCGTATAATAGCGGCGAAGGTCGTGTACTTAAGGCGATGAAATCGAACAGAGCGCGTGGTAAATCCACTGACTTCTGGTCGCTTTCACTGCCTCAGGAAACGAAGATTTACGTACCGAAAATGCTGGCTCTGAGCGATATTCTCAAGAACAGCAAGCGTTACGGTGTATCACTGCCAACACCAGACGAAAGTCGTGCACTGGCGCGTGTTCGTCTCAGCAGCCCGGTTGATATTCAACAGGTTGCTGATATGACGGGTATGTCGGTAAGTAAATTGAAAACCTTTAATGCAGGCGTTAAAGGCTCAACGCTGGGGGCAAGTGGCCCGCAGTATGTGATGGTTCCGCAGAAGCATGCTGAACAACTTCGCGAGTCTTTAGCTTCGGGTGAGATTGCAGCCGTTCAGTCAACGCTGATTGCGGATACCTCGCCGGTAAGCAGTCGTAGTTATAAGGTTCGTTCAGGCGATACGCTTTCAGGCATTGCATCACGTCTTGGCGTGAACACGAAAGATCTGCAGCAGTGGAATAACCTGCGCAGTTCAGGCCTGAAAGTGGGTCAGACTCTGACGGTTGGTGCGGGTAGCAGCGCACAGCGTCTTGCCAGAAACAGCGATAGCATTACCTATCGCGTGCGTAAGGGTGATTCGCTGTCCAGTATCGCAAAACGTCACGGCGTGAACATCAAAGATGTGATGCGCTGGAATAATGATACTGACAATCTGCAGCCAGGTGACCAGCTGACGTTGTTTGTGAAAAACAGCGCCACACCAGACTCCTGATTACACGACGAAACGTAAGAAAGGCACCGATTCCCCCGGTGCCTTTTTTGTTTTATCCCGCTTTTTGCGCTTCAGCCATAATGGTGTCGCTGGTAAACGAGCCATCTTCCTGCAGTTCAAAGTACCTCTTCACATCCGCAGACGCACTCTCCTGATATAAACGAATAGCCTGGCTTAACGCGTCCGGCGTGCGCATGCGTGCGATCCAGGAGCTGAACTCCAGCGGTAACCGATCGGTTATCAACGAGCGTGAAATTAAGCCGGCGTCGGTGATTAACGATAACCACTCGCCGCTGGAGTAGTTCTGTACATGCGACGTATCGCGCAGCGCCTCGACCGTTTGCAGCCAGATATTGCGCACAGGATGGCCTGGCGACATCACATCCATGATGATGAAAACGCCGCCGGGTTTCAGGACGCGCTTGACTTCCCGTAATGCCTGGCCGACATCATGCCAGTGGTGAGCCGAGTAACGGCTGATGACAACATCAAAGGTTTCATCCTCGAAGGGTAAGGATTCGGCATACCCCTGGCGCGTAGCAACGTTGTTCAGCCCTTTCGCCCTTGCGGCTTCCGCGACCACCTCCAGCATCTGGCTGGATAAATCGTACGCCACCACCTGTGCCACCTTCTGCGCGGCGGTAAAGCTGGCGTGCCCTGCTCCACAGCCTAAATCAAGCACGTGAGCCTGTGGGAAAGCAGCCAGACGTTCCCCCAGCCGGACCAAATCCCGCCCGGAAGCGTGTACGGCGCTACTCAGATAAGCGCTCGCCTGTGAACCAAACTGTTTTTCTACGTTGTCATGATGGGATTGCGTTGTTGTCATCTTACTGTCCTTTGGTTGGTTACAAAATAAAGGGCAGCACCCGTACAGGCCTGCCCTATGGCAGACCTGACACACCATTATTTATCAGGTTTGCCGGGACTGAATTCAACGAGTAGAGGATTATGATCGGAGGCGCGCGTCACCAGAACAGAGGCGTCATGCACGCTTAAACCACGATAGAAGACAAAATCGAGTGGACGACCAAACGCTTTTTTGCGCTGGTCATCGCTGAAACGAACTTCCCGGAGCGACATTTCACGCGCGAAGCGGTACAGCGCGTTCATGCGCGGGCGACTCCAGGCGTTGAAATCACCGGCCATGATGATCGGCCCACTGTGGTGAGCAATCTGATCGCCGATTGGAAGTAACTGCTTACTATAGACATCCACGCCCAGGCTGAAGTTGACTGCATGGATATTTACCACCATCAGCAAGCGGGTGTCCGGCAGCGGATAGACCGTTACCAGCGCTGATTTTGCCAGGCGCAGGATGGGCTCGCGTTCACGTAACGGGCAGCAGTACACCGGATGCGCGGCCGACAGAGTCATGACGCCCGAGGGATGTTGCGGCAGGACAAACGCAGGCACCTGATCGGCGGCGAGATAGTTAGTGGTAGCAAACCTCACCAGCTCAGGCGTGGTTTGCGCCTCCTGCAGCAGAACCAGATGCGCGTCCTTTCCAAAATTTTTGAGCACGGATAACCACTCCGCACGCTGCTGCTTAAAAATATTCCACACCAGTACCCGGATTTTTTCATCGCTGCTTAACGGGGTGCCAGCGGGTAATGCCTGGCTAAGGCTCGCAAACGACCCCGGAGGTAAGATTCTCTCCGCGGGCATTCCGGCAACATAACGCATGGCATAGGTATTTTTTCGCACTTTTGGAAACGACCTCTGTAACGTGAACCAGCCCGGAAAACGGACTGGTTCTACTGTTATAGGGACTTTAGGTTACACTTTCAACGCAATTTCTGAGAAACCGCTTTCCAGTTTTGTAAGCAAGCACTTACACAGGTTCACCCCATCACCACGCGCGCGGGTTTATCCAGGCGTCCGCTCAGGCCAATCAGCAGGAATGCCACGAGTACAATTGCCGCACCAATCCACGGCGTTTGCGCCAGGCCAAAATGCTCCACGGTCTGCCCGCCAATAATCGAGCCGAGCGCGATACCGATATTAAACGCCGCAATGTTCAGGCCGGATGCCACGTCCACCGCGTTAGGGGTATGAAGCTCAGCCTTCTGAACCACGTATACCTGCAAGCCCGGCACATTACCGAAAGCAAAGATCCCCATCACCAGAACCGTGACCAGCGCGGCGTACTGCATCGATGCGGTGAACTGGAAAACCAGCAGCAGAACGACCAGCGCAGCAAAGATGAACTTCAGTGCCGGGACCGCGCCGTGCTTATCGGCCAGTTTGCCACCCCAGATATTGCCAATCGCCACGGAGATACCGTACCCCAGAAGGATCCAGCTCACTGCACCCGGTGTAAAGCCCGCGAGATCCTGCATCATTGGCGCAAGGAAGGTGAAAGCGGTGAAGACGCCGCCATAACCCAGAGCCGTTACCGCATAGATGAGCAGTAATCGTGGGTGAGTGAGCACCTTGAGCTGCTCGCTCAGGCTGGCGCTGGCACGACCGGGGATCGTCGACGGGACTAATAACAGGCTAGCCACCAGGGCAATAACGCCCAGCAGGGATACCGCAAGGAACGTTTCGCGCCAGCCGAAATGCTGGCCGATAAAGGTCCCTAACGGCACGCCGGTTACCAGCGCGACGGTCAGACCGCCAAACATAATCGCAATGGCCGATGCGGCTTTCTCTTTCGGGACCAGGCTGGTTGCGATGGTCGAGCCGATGGAGAAAAACACCCCATGCGCAAGGCCGGTCAGCAGGCGGGCTATCACCAGCGTGGTGTAATCGGGTGCCTGCCAGGCCAGGATATTCCCGGCAGTGAACAGCACCATCAGGGCCATAAGCAGCTGCTTACGTGGAAACCGTCCGGTGAGTGCCGTCAGCACGGGTGCACCGATGGCAACACCGAGAGCGTATATAGAAACCAGCAGCCCGGCTGAGGGTAGCGAAATAGACAGTTGGTCAGCAATCGTTGGAACCAGTCCAACAATCACGAATTCGGTCGTGCCAATTGCAAAAGCACTGATCGTCAGGGCAAGTAGCGCCAGTGGCATAAAATACTCCGTCTCTTCAGGATTAAGATGACACGAAGTATGCGCCGGTGTTTAAATAACAAAAATGGTCAAAATATCAATTGAATTTTGCGGATGGTGCAACAATGAAAGCAACGTCGGAAGAGCTAACAATCTTTGTCGCCGTGGTAGAGAGCGGCAGCTTTAGCCGTGCTGCGGAACAACTGGGTCAGGCCAACTCGGCCATCAGCCGCTCGGTGAAGAAGTTAGAGATGAAGCTCGGGGTGAGCCTGCTCAACCGAACGACGCGGCAGCTCAGCCTGACGGAAGAAGGTGAACGCTACTTCCGTCGCGTCCAGTCTGTTTTGCAGGAGATGGCGGCGGCAGAGACGGAAATCATCGAATCACGTAATACGCCGCGCGGACTGTTGCGTATTGATGCCGCGACCCCTGTCGTCCTGCATTTCCTTATGCCGCTGATTAAACCCTTCCGCGAGCGTTATCCGGAGATGACGCTTTCACTGGTGTCGTCAGAGACGTTTATCAACCTGATTGAACGTAAGGTCGACGTGGCGATCCGGGCGGGAAACTTAACGGATTCGAGTCTGCGCGCCCGTCCCCTGTTTACCAGCTATCGTAAAATTATCGCTTCGCCACAGTATATCGCGCAGTTTGGCAAGCCTGAGACGGTCGAAGACTTAAAGCAGCATACCTGCCTGGGATTTACAGAACCTTTATCGCTCAATACCTGGCCTGTAGCCTGTCATGACGGGCAACTTTACGAAATCAGCTGCGGTTTATCGTCTAATAGCGGTGAGACGCTGAAACAGCTTTGTCTGGAGGGAAACGGCATCGCCTGTTTGTCTGACTATATGATTGATAAGGAAATTGCGCGCGGCGAACTCGTAGAACTGATGGCAGATAAGCGTTTGCCCGTTGAGATGCCTTTTAGTGCGGTGTATTACAGCGACAGGGCGGTAAGTACGCGTATACGCGCCTTTATCGACTTCCTGAGTGAGCATGTAAAAACAGCTCCAGGAGGAGCTGTGTGAGGGTTTAAGGCATCGGGTGAGGGGTTAATCTCAGTCCCAGTCTGGGGCTAACCCTTCCGGGCTGACCAGGCGATCGTTGCAATCCAGGGCGGCGATCGCTTTTTTATCGTCCTCATCCAGCTTGAGATCCAACGCCAAAAGGTTGCTGGCCAGGTTTTCACGTTTGGTTGATGACGGGATCACGGCATAACCTTCGCCTGTCGCCCATGCCAGAATCACCTGCGCGGCAGTGGCGTTATGCTTCTGCGCGATACGTCCGATCGTTTCGTCTTTCAGCGCCTTACCGTAAGCCAGCGTCATGTAAGAGGTAATATGGATCCCGTGCTGTTTCGCCCATGCCACGACTTTACGGTTTTGCAGGTAGGGAGAGAGTTCAATCTGGTTGGTGGCGATGTTCGCGGCACCTACCGCCGCAATGGCTTTTTCCATCAGCGGGATCGTGAAGTTAGAAATACCGATCTCCCGGGTTAAGCCCTGCTCTTTCGCTTCCAGCAGTGCCTGCATGAACTCTTCTACAGAAACAGCATCGTTCGGTGACGGCCAGTGGATCAACGTCAGATCGACATACTCCGTACGCAGTTTTTTCAGACTCTCTTTGAGGCTTGGGAGCAGCTTATCTTTGCTGAGATTTTCGATCCAAATTTTAGTGGTGATGAAAAGTGCGTCACGCGGTACGCCGCTCTCTTCAATGGCCTGACCAACGGCTGCTTCATTTTCATAAATCTGTGCTGTATCAATGGTGCGATAGCCCAGTTCAAGTGCAGTTTTTACCGATGCGATAACAACGTCGTCTTTCAGGCGGAAAGTGCCGAGACCAAGTGCAGGGATAGTCATGTCATTCCTCATAAATCATTATGTTATTAGTGAGGAAGATTATCGCTGTTGCCGTTATGCAGAAAAAGATCGTGAAACGCAGAGGATTTTTGCTGTTTAAGCAATAATTATAACGCGGACAAGAAAAAAGCCCTGAGCAAATGCTCAGGGCTTTCAATAAGTGGCGGAACGGACGGGACTCGAACCCGCGACCCCCTGCGTGACAGGCAGGTATTCTAACCGACTGAACTACCGCTCCACCGAAGACTTCTGTAACCACCGGATTTATGCACCGGCTTACT
>Ga0308162_1000205_pt1 | contig 73283 bp, 69 predicted proteins | sample PhySR2_FD_201370 | JGI IMG/M metagenome (GOLD analysis project Ga0308162, IMG submission 201370) | Phyllosphere microbial communities from UC Gill Tract Community Farm, Albany, California, United States - DLSLS.R2 | ecosystem: Host-associated > Plants > Phyllosphere > Unclassified | place: USA... | reverse complement strand
TCAACTGATTCAAACCTACCTGCCTGAAGACCAGATTAAGCGTCTTCAGCAGGCGTATCTCGTTGCACGTGACGCTCACGAGGGCCAGACACGTTCAAGCGGTGAACCCTATATCACGCACCCGGTTGCGGTAGCCTGTATTCTGGCCGAGATGAAACTCGACTACGAAACGCTGATGGCTGCGCTGCTGCATGACGTGATCGAAGATACCCCTGCCACTTACCAGGATATGGAACAGCTGTTTGGCAAAAGCGTTGCTGAACTGGTGGAAGGGGTCTCTAAGCTTGATAAGCTGAACTTCCGCGATAAGAAAGAGGCGCAAGCCGAAAACTTCCGCAAGATGATTATGGCGATGGTGCAGGATATCCGCGTCATTCTCATCAAACTCGCTGACCGCACGCACAACATGCGCACGCTGGGCTCATTACGCCCGGACAAACGTCGCCGCATTGCCCGTGAAACCCTCGAAATTTACAGTCCACTGGCGCACCGTTTAGGTATTCATCACATTAAAACCGAGCTGGAAGAGCTGGGTTTTGAAGCGTTGTACCCGAACCGCTATCGCGTAATTAAAGAGGTGGTGAAAGCCGCGCGCGGTAACCGTAAAGAGATGATCCAAAAAATCCTCTCTGAGATTGAAGGACGTTTACAGGAAGCGGGGATCCCCTGCCGCGTCAGCGGTCGCGAAAAACACCTGTACTCCATCTACTGCAAAATGGTGCTTAAAGAGCAGCGTTTTCACTCGATCATGGATATCTACGCGTTCCGCGTGATCGTCCAGGACTCGGACACCTGCTATCGCGTGCTGGGGCAGATGCACAGCCTGTATAAACCGCGTCCGGGGCGCGTGAAAGATTACATCGCCATTCCAAAAGCGAACGGCTATCAATCTTTGCACACCTCGATGATCGGGCCGCACGGTGTGCCTGTCGAAGTGCAGATCCGCACCGAAGATATGGACCAGATGGCGGAAATGGGTGTCGCGGCACACTGGGCCTATAAAGAGCACGGTGGCGAAAGCAGCACTACCGCACAGATCCGCGCCCAGCGCTGGATGCAAAGCCTGCTGGAATTGCAGCAGAGCGCGGGTAGCTCATTTGAATTCATTGAGAGCGTGAAATCCGATCTCTTCCCGGATGAGATTTACGTTTTCACACCAGAGGGGCGCATCGTCGAGCTGCCTGCTGGTGCCACACCGGTCGACTTTGCTTACGCCGTGCATACCGATATCGGTCATGCCTGCGTGGGCGCGCGCGTCGACAGACAGCCTTACCCGCTGTCGCAACCGCTCGCCAGCGGTCAAACAGTGGAAATTATTACCGCGCCGGGCGCACGTCCGAACGCGGCCTGGCTGAACTTTGTCGTCAGCTCCAAGGCGCGCGCCAAAATTCGTCAGCTGCTGAAAAACCTCAAGCGCGATGACTCCGTAAGCCTGGGTCGCCGTCTGCTCAACCACGCGTTGGGCGGCAGCCGTAAGCTCGCGGAGATCCCGCCTGAGAACATCCAGCATGAGCTGGAGCGCATGAAACTCGCCTCGCTGGACGACCTGCTGGCCGAGATCGGCCTTGGTAACGCCATGAGCGTGGTGGTAGCGAAGAACCTGCAGCAGGGCGACACCGCCTCCGTGCCGCAGTCCACGACGCAAGGCCACGGTCATCTGCCGATTAAAGGCGCTGACGGCGTGCTCATTACCTTCGCGAAATGCTGTCGACCTATCCCCGGCGACCCGATCATTGCCCACGTCAGCCCGGGCAAAGGCCTGGTGATCCACCACGAGTCCTGCCGTAACATCCGCGGCTATCAGAAAGAAGCGGAGAAGTTTATGGCCGTCGAATGGGATAAAGAGACGGCGCAGGAATTTATCACCGAAATTAAGGTGGATATGTTCAACCACCAGGGTGCTCTGGCAAACCTGACGGCTGCCATCAACACCGCCTCTTCCAACATTCAAAGCCTGAACACGGAAGAGAAAGATGGCCGCGTGTATAGCGCCTTTATTCGCCTGACCGCGCGCGACCGTGTGCATCTGGCGAACATTATGCGCAAAATCCGCGTGATGCCAGACGTTATCAAAGTCACTCGTAACAGAAACTAGGCTTATGAATTCAGTACGTTATGCACGTATCTGTGAAATGCTCGCCAGGCGCCAGCCTGACCTGACGGTCTGCATGGAGCAGGTCCATAAGCCTCACAATGTCTCCGCTATTGTCCGTACAGCAGACGCCGTCGGCGTGCACGAAGTCCACGCCGTCTGGCCGGGCGCGCGTATGCGTACGATGGTCTCGGCTGCCGCAGGCAGTAATAGCTGGGTCTCGGTTAAATCTCACCAGACAATAGGCGATGCCGTATCCCATCTTAAGGGCCGTGGCATGCAGGTGCTTGCGACCAACCTGTCCGATAAAGCCGTAGATTTTCGCGAGATCGACTACACCCGCCCGACCTGCATTTTGATGGGTCAGGAGAAAACCGGGATCAGCCAGGAAGCGCTGGATCTGGCGGATCGGGATATCATTATCCCGATGATCGGCATGGTACAGTCCCTCAACGTCTCCGTTGCCTCCGCGCTGATCCTGTATGAAGCACAGCGCCAGCGTCAGAACGCCGGAATGTACGCGCGCAGCAGCAGCATGCTGCCGGAAGAAGAACAGCAGCGACTGCTGTTTGAAGGGGGCTATCCGGTGCTGGCCCGCGTGGCGAAACAGAAAAAATTACCTTACCCCCACGTCAACGCGCAGGGCGAAATTGAAGCCGATGCCGAGTGGTGGTCTACCATGCAGTACGCAGGATAACCGATGAAAGGCCTCCTGCTGGATGCCATCCCGCTCAACAGCCTGACGGGCGTGGGCGCGGCGCAAAGCGGTAAGCTGGCAAAAATTGGCCTGCATACCGTGCAGGATCTCCTGCTTCACCTCCCCCTGCGGTATGAAGACCGCACCCAGCTGTACAAAATTGGCGATCTCCTGCCCGCAATTTACGCCACCGTTGAGGGCGAAGTGCTGAACTGCAACATCACGTTCGGCGGACGTCGAATGATGACCTGTCAAATCAGCGACGGCACCGGCATTCTCACTATGCGCTTTTTCAACTTCAACGCGGCGATGAAAAACAGCCTTGCTACCGGAAGGCGGGTGCTGGCTTACGGCGAAGCCAAACGCGGAAAATACGGCGCAGAGATGATCCACCCCGAGTATCGCGTACAGGGCGACCTCAGCATGCCGGAGCTGCAGGAGACGCTCACGCCGGTCTACCCGACGACCGAAGGCATCAAGCAAGCGACGCTGCGCAAGCTGACCGATCAGGCGCTTGAGCTGCTTGATACCTGTGCCATCGCCGAGTTACTGCCGCCGGAGCTGGCGCAGGGCATGATGAGCCTGCCGGAGGCGCTGCGTACCCTGCACCGTCCGCCACCGACGCTCCAGCTCATTGATTTAGAAAGCGGCACGCATCCCGCCCAGCGGCGGCTTATCCTTGAGGAATTACTGGCTCACAACCTGAGCATGCTGGCCCTGCGTGCGGGAGCGCAGCGCTTCCACGCCCAGCCGTTAAGCCAGCGTGATGAGCTCAAAGATAAGCTTCTGGCCTCGCTGCCGTTTAAGCCGACAGGCGCACAGGCGCGTGTCACCGCCGAAATTGAGCGCGATATGGCACTCGACGTGCCGATGATGCGTCTGGTTCAGGGCGACGTCGGTTCCGGTAAAACGCTGGTTGCCGCGCTGGCCGCGTTGCGCGCCATTGCCCACGGCAAGCAGGTGGCACTGATGGCACCGACCGAACTGCTGGCCGAACAGCACGCCAATAACTTCCGCGCCTGGTTCGCCCCGCTTGGGGTTGAGGTGGGCTGGCTGGCCGGCAAGCAAAAGGGCAAAGCCCGTCTTGCGCAGCAGGAGGCGATTGCCAGCGGCCAGGTACAGATGATTGTTGGCACCCACGCCATCTTCCAGGAACAGGTCCAGTTTAACGGTCTGGCGCTGGTGATCATCGATGAACAGCACCGCTTTGGCGTGCATCAGCGTCTGGCGCTGTGGGAAAAGGGGCTGCAACAGGGCTACCACCCGCATCAGCTGATCATGACCGCCACGCCTATCCCGCGCACGCTGGCGATGACCGCCTACGCCGATCTCGATACCTCTACCATTGACGAGCTGCCGCCGGGCCGTACGCCGGTGACGACGGTCGCCATCCCGGACACGCGTCGCAGCGATATTATCGACCGCGTGCGCAACGCCTGCATGCAGGAAGGGCGTCAGGCCTACTGGGTGTGTACGCTGATCGAAGAGTCTGACCTGCTTGAAGCGCAGGCCGCAGAAGCCACCTGGGAAGAGCTTAAGCTGGCGCTACCGGAGCTGAATGTTGGCCTGGTGCACGGGCGTATGAAGCCCGCCGAGAAGCAGGCGGTCATGCAGGCCTTTAAACAGGGCGAGCTGCATCTTCTGATTGCTACAACGGTCATCGAAGTGGGTGTGGACGTGCCAAACGCCAGCCTGATGATTGTTGAAAACCCGGAACGCCTGGGTCTTGCGCAACTCCACCAGCTGCGCGGGCGCGTTGGCCGCGGTGCAGTGGCCTCCCACTGCGTTCTGCTTTATAAAGCGCCGCTGTCCAAAACCGCGCAGATGCGTCTGCAGGTCTTACGCGACAGCAACGATGGTTTCGTGATTGCGCAAAAAGACCTGGAAATCCGCGGGCCGGGCGAATTGCTGGGCACGCGTCAGACCGGCAACGCCGAGTTTAAGGTGGCGGATTTAATGCGCGATCAGGCCATGATCCCCGAAGTTCAGCGCCTCGCCCGCCATATTCATGAACGCTACCCCGAGCAGGCGGCAGCGCTTATCGAACGCTGGATGCCTGAAACCGAGCGCTACTCCAACGCCTGAAAACGCCACAGAATCCCCCTCAGAAAAATTTCTAAATGCAATCGTTTGCTTTTACCAACTGGTCAGATAAAATGCCCGCTTTTCCACCGTGGGATTGCCGCCGATGTCCGTTAACACCATAGAGTCTCCTGATGCGCAACCGATTGCGCAGAAGCAAAACAGTGAACTGATCTACCGCCTTGAGGACCGCCCGCCGCTGCCTCAAACGCTGTTCGCCGCGTGTCAGCACCTGCTGGCAATGTTCGTGGCGGTGATCACCCCTGCGTTATTGATTTGCCAGGCGCTCGGTTTACCGGCTCAGGATACTCAGCACATCATCAGCATGTCCCTGTTCGCCTCCGGTGTGGCCTCCATTATTCAAATTAAAGCATGGGGTCCGGTGGGGTCCGGGCTGCTGTCGATTCAGGGCACCAGTTTTAACTTTGTGGCCCCGCTGATCATGGGCGGTACGGCACTGAAAACCGGCGGTGCGGACGTCCCGACGATGATGGCAGCGCTGTTCGGCACGCTGATGCTGGCAAGCTGCACGGAGATGGTCATCTCCCGCGTGCTGCACCTGGCGCGCCGGGTGATCACGCCGCTGGTTTCCGGCGTGGTGGTGATGATTATCGGCCTGTCGCTGATTCAGGTTGGCCTGACGTCCATCGGCGGTGGCTATGCGGCGATGAACGACCACACCTTTGGCGCACCGAAAAACCTGCTGCTGGCAGGCATCGTGCTGGCGATTATCATTCTGCTCAACCGTCAGCGTAACCCGTATCTGCGCGTGGCATCGCTGGTGATTGCGATGGCGGCAGGCTACCTGATGGCGTGGGCGTTGGGCATGCTGCCGGAGAACACCGCCCCTGCCAATGCGGCGCTCATTACTGTCCCTACCCCGCTGTACTACGGCCTGGGCATTGACTGGGGTCTGCTGCTGCCGCTGATGCTGGTCTTTATGATCACCTCGCTCGAAACCATCGGCGACATTACGGCCACCTCCGACGTCTCCGAGCAGCCGGTCTCCGGCCCGCTGTACATGAAGCGTCTTAAAGGCGGCGTGCTGGCGAACGGCCTGAACTCGTTCGTCTCGGCGGTGTTCAACACCTTCCCGAACTCCTGCTTCGGCCAGAACAACGGCGTGATCCAGCTGACCGGCGTTGCCAGCCGCTACGTGGGTTTTGTGGTCGCCCTGATGCTGATCGTGCTCGGTCTGTTCCCGGCGGTAAGCGGCTTTGTGCAGCACATCCCTGAGCCAGTGCTTGGCGGCGCAACGCTGGTAATGTTCGGCACCATTGCGGCGTCCGGCGTGCGTATCGTCTCGCGCGAGCCGCTGAACCGCCGCGCAATTATGATTATCGCCCTGTCGCTGGCCGTCGGTCTTGGCGTCTCTCAGCAGCCGCTGATCCTGCAGTTTGCCCCTGACTGGGTGAAAAACCTGCTCTCTTCCGGCATCGCCGCCGGGGGGATCACCGCTATCGTTCTGAACCTTGTGTTCCCGCCTGAAAAGAACTGATCGCCATCACGGCAGGCTGTCAACGCCTGCCGTGACATCTCTTTACACCATTCCCGCCTTGAGGATTGCGCATAAATCGTGCATAACTCCTCTATGTGCGTTTCACGGGATGGAAGACCATGAAATTTATTGGAAAGCTCCTTATCTATCTTTTGGTGGCCCTGCTTATTGTAGTGCTGGCATTCTATTTTCTGCTTCAGACACGCTGGGGCGCGTCGCAGGCCAGCAGTTGGGTAACGGAAAATACCGCCTACGAACTCAATTTCGACCAGATGGATCACCGCTTTTCATCGCCTTCCCACATCGTTCTGAAAAACGTCACCTTCGGGCGCGATGGCAAACCCGCCACGCTGGTCGCCAAAACGGTCGATATTGGTCTGAGCAGCCGTCAAATCACCGATCCGCTGCATATGGACACCATTACCCTGTTTGACGGGACGTTGAACCTCTCCCCGCAGACCGCGCCGCTGCCTTTCCAGGCAGACCGCCTGCAGCTGAACAACATGGCTTTTAACAGCCCGAATACCGAGTGGGATTTGAGCGCGCAAAAAGTGACGGGCGGCGTGAGCCCGTGGCAGCCCGAGGCGGGTAACGTGCTGGGCAAAAATGCGCAGATCCAGATGAGCGCGGGTTCGCTCACCCTGAACGGCGTCCCGGCGACCAACGTGCTGATTGAGGGCAAACTCAACGGCAAGGAGGTGGTGCTTAACACCATCGGTGCCGATATGGCGCGCGGCTCGCTCACCGGCTCGGCCCAGCGCAACGCCGATGGCGGCTGGGTTATCGATACCCTGCGTCTGAATGATATCCGCCTGCAGAGCGAAAAAACGCTCGCCGATTTTTTCGCGCCGCTCACCACCGTTCCGTCCCTGCAGATTGGTCGGCTGGAGGTGACCGACGCGCGTCTTCAGGGGCCGGACTGGGCGGTGACCGATCTTGATTTAAGCCTGCGCAACCTGACGCTCGCCAAAGGCGACTGGCAGAGCCAGGACGGGCGTCTGTCGATGAACGCCAGCGAGTTTATCTACGGCTCGCTGCATCTGTTCGATCCTATTCTGAATACGGAGTTCTCCCCGCAGGGCATCGCGCTGCGTCAGTTCACCTCCCGCTGGGAAGGCGGTATGGTCCGCACGTCCGGCAACTGGCTGCGCGACGGTAAAGCACTGGTCCTGGACGATGCCGCCATCGCCGGGCTGGAGTACACCCTGCCTGAAAACTGGAAAACGCTGTGGATGGAGCCATTGCCGGAGTGGCTGAACAGCGTGACGCTGAAAAAATTTGGCCTGAGTCGCAATCTGGTCATTGATATCGACCCGGCCTTCCCGTGGCAGATAACCTCGCTTGACGGTTACGGCGCGAACCTGCAGCTGGCTAAAGATCGCCAGTGGGGCGTGTGGAGCGGCAGCGCAACGCTCAACGGCGCGGCGGCCACCTTTAACCGTGTTGACGTGCGGCGTCCGTCCCTGGCGCTGAATGCGAACGCCGCGACGGTGAACATTACCGAGCTTAGCGCCTTCACGGAAAAAGGCATTCTGGAAGCGACGGCGACGGTTTCACAGCTGGCGCAGCGTCAAACCACCGTCAGCCTGAATGGCCGCGGCGTACCGCTCAATATCATCAACCAGTGGGGATGGCCCGCATTGCCAATCGCGGGCGACGGCAATATGCAGCTGACCGCCAGCGGCAGCATCCAGGCCCACGCGCCGCTGAAGCCAACGGTTAACGGGAAGCTGAGTGCGGTGAATATGGATAAACAGCAGGTGCAGCAGACGATGACAGGCGGAGTGGTATCAACACCTGTGCAATAAACAAGCCGGGTGGCGGCTGCGCCTTACCCGGCCTACAAAAATACTGCATCGTAGGCCCGGTAAGCGAAGCGCCACCGGGCATTTTTTCAGCTCAGAGGTGAACAACCACCTCATTTCCCTCGGCTTTCACCACCACGCCCCACTCGCTACCTGCGTGTGAACCGCCCTTCACGCTGCCCACCTTCTGCACGTTGCTGCAGCAGACGATGACAGGCGGAGTGGTATCAACACCTGTGCAATAAATAAGCCGGGTGGCGGCTGCGCCTTACCCGGCCTACAAAAATACTGCATCGTAGGCCCGGTAAGCGAAGCGCCACCGGGCATTTTTTCAGCTCAGAGGTGAACAACCACCTCATTTCCCTCGGCTTTCACCACCACGCCCCACTCGCTACCTGCGTGTGAACCGCCCTTCACGCTGCTCACCTTCTGCACGTTGCGCAAGCAGACTGACCAGTTCCGCGCCTCGCCAGCCCCTGTAATTGTAATGCTGTCGCCCTGACGTGACGCCTTAAGGGTAAACGCCAATGAGCCGTCCGCCGCAGGGACGTCGCTCACCGCCGTTGCACCGTCATTCAGGTTAAACAGCTGGAAGGCCGTCCCCTCATTCCACGCATAGTCCGGCTTGCGATCGTTGTTGCCCAGCGCCAGCAGGGTGTTATCGCGCACATAGACCGGCAGGCTCAGGAAATCGTGCTGCTGCTTATGCCAGCGGCTGCCCTGAAGTTCATCGTTATGCCACAGGTGCGTCCAGCGCCCTTCCGGCAGATAAAACTGCACGTCACCCGCTTCGGAGAACACTGGCGCAACCATCACCGCATCCCCCAGCATGTACTGACGGTCAAGATAATCACACGCCGGATCGTTCGGGAACTCCAGCATCATTGCGCGCAGCATCGGCGTCCCGAACTCGCGGGCCAGCGCCGCCTGGCGATACAGGTACGGCATCATCCGGCATTTTAGCTGGGTGAAGTGGCGCACCACGTCGCAAGATTCGTCATCGTACGCCCACGGCACACGATAGGATTTGCTGCCGTGCAGGCGGCTATGGCTGGAGAACAGACCGAAGGCACACCAGCGTTTATAGACGTGCGCCGGAGCGGTGTTTTCGAACCCGCCGATATCGTGGCTCCAGAAACCAAAGCCGGACAGACCAATCGACAGCCCGCCGCGCAGGCTTTCTGCCATAGATTCATAGTTGGCGTAGCAGTCGCCGCCCCAGTGAACCGGGAATTGTTGCGCACCGACGGACGCCGAGCGGGCAAACAGCACCGCCTCGTCTTCGCCCACTGTCTCTTTTAGCACGTTCCACACCAGTTCGTTGTAAATGTAGGCGTAGTGGTTATGCATCTTCTGCGGATCGGACCCGTCGAACCACTGCACATCTGTCGGGATGCGCTCGCCGAAGTCGGTTTTAAAGCAATCCACGCCAATATCTACCAGGCCCTTGAGCTTGTCGGCATACCACCGGCAGGCTTCCGGGTTGGTAAAGTCGTAAATCGCCAGCCCCGGCTGCCATTTGTCCCACTGCCACAGCGAACCGTCCGGGCGCTTGAGCAAATAGCCTTTCTCTTTCAGCTCTTTAAACACCGGCGACTTCTGGCCGATATAGGGGTTGATCCACACGCAGACCTTCAGCCCCTTCTCCTTGAGGCGGCGGATCATCCCTTCCGGGTCCGGGAAGGTCACCGGGTCCCACTCAAAATCACACCACTGGAAGGCCTTCATCCAGAAACAGTCGAAGTGGAAGACGTGCAGGGGCAGGTCGCGTTCGGCCATGCCGTCGATAAAGCTGTTAACCGTCGCTTCGTCGTAGTTGGTGGTAAATGAGGTGGTCAGCCACAGGCCAAACGACCACGCGGGCGGCAGCGCCGGACGGCCAGTAAACTGCGTGTAGCGGTTGAGCACCTCTTTCGGCGTCGGGCCGTCGATCACGAAATATTCCAGATATTCGCCTTCAACGCTGAACTGCACCTTAGAGACTTTCTCTGAGCCGATCTCAAACGACACGTTTTCCGGATGGTTCACCAGCACGCCGTAGCCGCGGTTGGTGAGGTAGAACGGGATGTTTTTGTAGGATTGCTCGGTGCTGGTACCGCCATCGCGGTTCCAGGTTTCTACCGTCTGGCCGTTGCGCACCAGCGCGGTAAAACGCTCGCCCAGGCCGTAGACCGTTTCCCCTACCCCCAGGTCCAGGCGCTCGAACATGTAGTTGTGATCGGTGTTACCGTCCTGCACGTAGCCGTTATTTTTCAGCTGGCTGCCGGTAATCCGCTGTCCGTTGCGCAAGAAGTCCAGCGCCCAGAATTCCCCTTTGGTCACGCGCACGCTGATGCTGCCGCTTTTCAGCTCGGCAAACTCCGCGTTGTTTTCAATCTCGACCTTCACGTCGTTGAGAACGTTCAGCGGATAGTGCGGGCCGTTATCCAGCGCGCCCTGGAAATGCTCGATGCGCACCCCGACAATCCCCTCCTGCGGGGCAAACAGGCGAACGGTGAACATCAATGTATCGAGTTGCCAGGTGCGTTCGCGCACGTCGCGCGGTGCCACGTACACCACCAGGTCGTTGCCCTGCTGCTCCACATCGAACACCTGAACCGGATACGTCACGTTCAGGCCCGGTTGAATAAGCCAGTTTCCATCACTGATTTTCATCTTCTCGTCCTCTTAGTTCTGTAATTCTTTGCTGACCGGCAGGTTCTCAAATTCCTGCTGATTGCGGCGCGCGCCCTGCGCCAGCTCGCCCATGATTTTGATCAGGAACGGCGTTTTCAGCGTGTAATAGCGTTTGGCGATAATGGCGCTCAGCACGTAGCAGATGGCCGGAACCAGGGTAAACAGGCCAACAATGATGCTGATGGTCGCGCTGTTCTGGGTTTTGGCCGCCGCGTCATACCCGCCGCCTGCCAGCATCCAGCCGATCAATGCCCCGCCCAGCGCCAGGCCAAGCTTGAGCACGAACAAGGTACCCGCGAAGCTGATGCCGGTCAGGCGTTTGCCGTTAGTCCATTCGCCGTAGTCGACGGTATCGGACATCATCACCCACTGGATTGGCGTCACCAGCTGGTGCAGCACGCCAATGACGAAGATGAAGGCGAACATCAGGACGGTGGCATGCATCGGCACGAAGAACATCGCCACGCTCACCACCGCCAGCGCGGCGTTGGTCCACCAGAAGATGCTGACCTTGCATTTCCAGTCGGTGAGCGGTTTCGCCAGTGCGGAGCCAATCAGGTTGCCGACGCAGTAGGTGGTGAGGAACGCGACGAACACTTCTGGCGAGCCCATGATCCAGGTGCAGTAGTACATCATCGCGCCGCCGCGCACGCAGACGGCGAGAATGTTGAGGATGGTGAGCACGCCCACGATGCGCCACTGGTCGTTGTGCCAGATGTCGCGCAGGTCTTCACGCATGGAGGTGGTGCTCGGCGGCACCTGGATGCGCTCTTTGGTGGTGAAGAAGCAGAACGCCAGCATCAGGAACGCGACCACCGACAGCACGGCGATCCCGCCCTGGAAACCAAAGGCCTTGTCTTCCCCGCCAATCAACTTCACCAGCGGCATCATCAGCACCGTGGAGAGCATCCCTCCCGCCGTCGCCAGCACAAAGCGCCAGGACTGCAGGGAGATACGCTGCGTCGGGTCGTTGGTGATCACCCCGCCCAGCGCGCAGTAAGGAATATTCACCACGGTATAGAGCAGGGTCAGCAGAGTATAGGTAACGGCGGCGTAAATCATTTTGCCGTTCAGGCTGAGGTCTGGCGTGGTGTAGGCCAGCACGCAGACGATGCCAAACGGGATCGCGCCGAACAGTATCCACGGACGGAACTTGCCCCAGCGGCTGCGGGTGCGGTCGGCGATCAGCCCCATGCACGGGTCGGAGATGGCATCCAGGGCGCGCGCCAGCAGGAACATGGTGCCGACAAACCCGGCGGGGATACCAAAGATATCGGTGTAGAAAAACATCATATACAACATAACGTTATCAAAAATGATATGGCTGGCGGCATCGCCCATGCCGTAGCCAATCTTCTCTTTTACAGACAGTACTTCGCTCATATTTTTATATCCTTCACGCTGTAGGGGGCGCTGAGACCGGTTACCGTGTTTTTAAACCATTGTTTCGAAGACGGGTATTCTGATTTCTGGTTAGCAAGTTATGTTTCTTGTTTTTTGTGATCGCGATAAAAGTTGACGAGCACGAAAAGCTAACCTGAGGATTTTCTTAGGAATTAACTGAAACAGGTGGGTTAAGGTCAAAAGAGCAGTGAAAAAAGCGTGTGGGGGGATGTGGTAAATGCCTGAAAGTAGCTATAATGCGCCCCGCCTCCATGTAGCAATCGAGGCGCGGAAGATCGTCATCTCCGGTGAGGTGGCTGGACTTCAAATCCAGTTGGGGACGCCAGCGTTCCCGGGCAGGTTCGACTCCTGTGATCTTCCGCCAAAAATGCCGCTACTTTTCTATATTTATTAATTTCGTACTATTTTTATTCTCATTTTAATTGAGTTTAATATTTCCTATATTTTCTAAAAATGCACGATTCGTGCTCTTTTTTTTAACACCAGAATACAAAATAAAATAACCTTTGAAATTTTATTCATAAAGGATTATTAATATATTTGATCGGCCAACTGAACAGTATCCGTAGTATCTAAAACAATCTAATAACATTTTTTACATTTAGGTGGAATATGTATCAAGAAAAAGGAAATTATTGTGCTTTTTATGTTTCTGAACCTTTTAATCAGAGTTCATTAGGGGCACATGCAACTAAAGATTTTGTATATTATAATTTACTAAGATCATGGAAAGGCGCAGATCCCTCATTTCCATTTATTGATTCTCATAGCTCAACTTATAGTGTTCGGGATGGAAGTGATTGGGAAAAAACTCTTAAACCGAGATTGCATCAAAGACTCAAAAATTCGAAAAACATCATTCTATTTTTAAGTTCATCCACCATCAATTCAAGAGCGATAAGAGAAGAAGTTGATTACGCAATAAATACTCTATCATTACCCGTGATTGTAATATATCCAGAGTTTGAAAATAAAGAGGATATACACAATGCCAATGGCTTCACGAAGAAAATAACTGATCTTTGGGATCTGCTTCCAATTTTTCGTGATTCTAAAAATAAAGTTCCAGTAATGCATATGCCTTTAAAAAAAGAACTTGTCAAATTAGCGTTAAAAGATAAAGACTTCTATTTAGGGGGCAATGCTCAAAATATTGGATATTACTATAGCTGATAAATTACCGCATTATATATTTATGTAATGCGGTTCATTAGGATTTTTATCATGAAAAAAATACAGTTTTTCGATAGCAGAGTGAGAGACAATTTTTCTAAATATATCTCAACAATAAGTACTGTAGCCTCTGTTTTATTAATTTTCTTTAATATACCGGAAGACAAAAAAATTATTTTATTTGCTGTTTTTTTGGTGTGTCTTTCTTTACTTTACTGCAAAATATGGTGGCACTTTAATAACCTTCGAGAAATTGAATTAGATGTTGAAGGTAGTAAAGTAATGATTAAGACTGGAGACTTATTTTTACAAACTGGTTTGAAATGTATAGCATTTAACGAGTATTTTGACACTCAGGTTGACGAAAAAATCATATCATCAACATCTTTAAATGGTCAGTATATTAATAAGAAGTTTGCAAACTCGGTTAATGAACTAGACAAAATAATAGCTAATTATGAATTTGAAGAAGAAGAAAAAATAGAAGTTAATGATGAAAGAAGAGCAGGAAAAAAGGTAAAGTACTCTCTCGGAACGACTTGCGTTATTGATGATTATTTGCTTACTGCCTTTAGTCATTTTGACAAAAACAATAAAGCATATCTTTCTATGCCAGATTATTTATCATTTTTAATAACCTTTTGGGATAAAGTAAATAAAGTGTATGCTCAAAGGAATGTATCTGTTCCTATCTTTGGTTCAGGAATCACGCGAATAAAAGAACATAAAAACATTAGCGATGAAGAACTATTGAAGATTATGCTTTGGACATTTAGAATAAGTGAGATGAGATTCAAATATCCTGCAAAACTTTCAATTATTATTAATCATGAAAAGATTAAAACCATCAATTTATTAGATATCAAATCTGCACGAAATGGAATTTAATCACAGCTCAATATCACCCCTTTGGTTTGATACCTCTGGCGACTAGCGCTTGTCTCGCCAGTTCCTTCAACCAGCTGGCGAGACTCACCCCTTCCTCAGCCGCCACCGCATCCAACTGTTCCTTCAATGCCGGATCAATACGCATTTTAAACTGCGGAGATTGCCCACCACCTTTTGGCTTTTTTTCGCGCGATATGATTGACATGAGGCCACCTATTCATCTACTCTGACATACATAGGAGGCCACCTATACCTCCTGCATTAGCAACGCTCCGATGTGCGGGAACACAACCGGAGCGTCTAACCTCACCAACTATCAAGGAGTTGATTATGGCTGATACGCATTCTACCCCAGACACCGACCAATCCGGAACCGAGCACTCGCTAATTGTGGGATACCGCCCGAATGTATTAGACAAATCCACGCCGAAAATCATTCTTTCCGGCAAATGGCTGCGCGCGGCGGGGTTTGATACCGGACAGCAGGTCACGGTCAAGGTGATGAAGGGATGCATCGTTCTGGTGGCGTATAACGAGCAGGAGCAGAGGTTGCAGGATGATTATAAACGGACGAAGGCGAAGCTCAGTGAAATAGAGGACGCGCTCGCTGCGATTCAAACCCAGCTTCCTGGAAAGCACCTCGCAAAACCAAATACAAACCACCTGGCTTAGCGGTCGTTTCTGGCATACTACTGGCGGGTAGGCTTAATCGATAAAAAAGAAGGAAGCGACATGGCAGATAAAAACGTAATCCAATCCCCGGCGGGTGAATTTGTTATGTTTGCTAGTGAGGACGGTACGGTTCGCATCACATGTCGCTTTGAGAATGAAACGCTCTGGCTATCGCAAGCAGCCATAGCAGCTCTTTATCAAGTCACTCCTCAAGCCATTACTCAGCATATTAAAGCTATTTACGAAGAAGGTGAGCTTGAACAAAAAGCAACTTGTAAGGCTTACTTACAAGTTCAGCAAGAAGGCCAGCGGAAGGTCAATCGGAACACGCTTCACTATAGCCTGCCCGTCATCCTCGCAATCGGTTACCGCGTCCGCTCCACGCGAGGTACACAGTTCCGCCAGTGGGCCACCCAAACGCTTCAGGAATACCTGGTTAAAGGCTTCGTTATGGACGACGAGCGCCTGAAAAATCCGCCTGTCGGATCATCCGCCGTACCTGACTATTTCGAAGAAATGCTGGAACGCATTCGCGATATACGGGCCAGCGAACGCCGGGTCTATCTTCGCGTAAGGGAGATTTTTGCGCTAGCCGCTGACTATCAGCCGTCGCTCAAAGAAACCACGCAATTCTTTCAGACCATCCAGAATAAACTGCATTTTGCCTGCACGGGCTACACCGCAGCTGAGTTGATTCACCACCGCGCAGATGCCAGCCAACCGCATATGGGGCTGACCAGCTATAAAGGCGAAGACGTCCGCAAAAGCGATGTCACCACCGCAAAAAATTATCTGTCTCAGGATGAGGTGAGCGAACTTAATCGCGTCGTGAATATGTGGTTGGATTTTGCCGAAGATCAGGCCAAACGCCGCAAGCAGGTATTTTTACAAGACTGGCAAACCAAACTCGATCAGTTCCTGCAATTCAACGATCGGGACGTATTGGAAGGAGCAGGTAAAATCAGCAAGAAAGCGGCTGATGAAAAGGCGTGCTCAGAATACATTGAGTTTGAAAAAAAGCAGCGCCTGCTGAAAGAAGCCGAAGGAGAGAAAGATATCGTCGGATTATTAAAATGGGATAAGCAGGATAAGCGATAATCCCGTTACAGGTTCGGGATTTAATGACATTCATCTTTTCAAGACGTGACGCTATTTTTAGTCATCATTCCTCTTTCGATGGAAGAGCAGCCATAAAGAAATCTGATAATCCTTTGAGATCAATTCACGCAACATATATCTCACCACGATGGCCATCTATTTAACTAGCCAACGTTTTTAAGCATTCCGATTTTGAAATGTAAGTCACAATTTAAACTAATAATGAAGAGTAGTTTCACTCAGTCTATAAAAGGGGGTTGAGATGGCTATACCTGTATACTTAAGGATTGAGGATGATTCAGGCCGGAGGATTAATGGTCCTGATGATATAAAAGATCGAAAAGACTCAAGAAAAGTGATTGAATTTATGCACTCGTTCGAACAATTTATAGATAAGTTCCCTGAGAAAATCACAGCTAATGGTAAAAGCAGTTTGCACCCTGACGACTCTTCAGAGGGCTGTATCATTGCTCCTCTGAGTGCCAGAAGGAGTATCTGGAAAAGCAACGATGCGGTATTGGTTGTCAAATGAAGCGCTTATTATTACTTGTTGCAATCAGTTCGCACGTTTCAGCATCTGAAATGACTGGCTTCGCGACCCAGTATTACAACGAAGACGACTCACTGACGGAAATTTCAAGCAAATTCCCCCTCACCCCTACCATCACTGTCGGTAAGAAAACCATGAAGATGGAGGTTACGCATCTGACAGACATCTCCAGTACACCCGTCAACAAAGACGATTCCGCGCGCTGGGTTTGCCTTCATGACGACAGTGGCACTAATTACTGGTTCATTTCTGATAACGAAATGGGTGCAGGTCTACTCACTGCTCTGGCCATAGCTCAGGATGGCATTCATAAAGAGTGTGCGAAAACAACGGAACATGTCAGCGTTTCAGTCGCTAATGTTCCATTGTTGAATGCAACGCATGAGGATCTGGTCAAATTGTCCGGCATGAAAGAGATCGCCAAAAAGAAAGCGATGCTTTTCTATCAGGAGACGCCTGTACAGGAAGGCTTCATCAAGAGTAATACTGTCTCTTACTACTTTAACGGCGAAAAAGTGCGTGGCGTCATCATCGGGCAAATTACCAGTAATTAGTTCGCAGACTCCCTTCTCCCGTGGGAGAGGGAGTTAAGCCTGCGCACCCAGCCGCATATGCAGCAACGGAAACGCATTGCCCTGCCCGTCCAGTTCTGAACGCCCCACCTGCTCAAAACCCATATGCCGGTAAAACGCCACGCCCTGCGGGTTTTGCTCATTCACGTCCACTTCGTTTACGCCAAATTCTGCGATGGCGTATTTCAACAATAATTTCCCCACGCCTTTTCCCCGGCTGGCGTCGTCGACAAACAGCATTTCAATCCGGTTTTCATCGACGCCTAAAAAGCCGTGAATTATGCCCGCGTCATCACGCGCGATGACAACCGTCAGGCCAGGCAGATAGGTGTTGAGCAATAACGGCCGCAGTGCCGCAATATCGCTTTCCTGTAAGAAATGGTGAGTGGCGCGAACGGCGGATTCCCAGATCGCGGTGAGACGTTCAAATTGTGAAGGGACGGCGGTTTCTATTTTCATGACGGGATTCTGTTTGGATAGCCCCGTTATTTCAAGTGCATCCTTCACGCGTTTAACTTTCACCCGCACGGTGTCGCTTTGCTCGGATAAGACACCGGAGCGATATCAATGAAAAAACTTACCCTGCTGCTGCTTCTCCCGCTTTTGCTGAGCGGCTGTGCCGCCATTGTCGGCGATAACGAAGAAACCGTGACCATCAACAGCCAGCCGACGAACGCGTTCTTTATCATCGCCGATCAACGCGGTGCGATAGTCAAAACCGGCACCACGCCGCAGACCGTCACCCTTACGAAGTCGAACGGCAGCTACTTTGGCAAACGCGAGTACACGCTCACGCTCAAACAGGACGGCTACTACTCGCTTATCGTGCCGCTGGATACCCGCCTGAGCCACTGGTACACCCTGGGGAACGTGATATTCCTGGGCGTGCCCGGCTGGCTGATTGTCGATCCGTTCTTCGGCGGGATGTACACCTTCAAAAACGACACCGTTGACGGCGTACTGCGTCCCTGCCCGCCAGGTCCGTTCAACTACATGTGCTCATAACCCTGCGACGTGCGCCAGACGCCCGGCGTGCAGCCATACTCCGTCTGAAAATGGCGGATAAAGTGCGCGCAGTCGCTAAAGCCCATCCGCAGGCCAATGTCCGTTACGCTCTGCTGCGAATTTTTTAGCAGCCAGCAGGCATAACGAAGACGGGCACTGCGGATGAACTCTCGAGTCGTTTTACCAAACTCGGCATGAAACAGGCGATTGAGCTGCCGCTCGCTAAGCGCCACCTCGCTGGCAAGCCCCGCAGGGGTGAGCGGCCGGGTGAGATACTGTTCAATGAGCAGCACCACGCGACGCAAACGCGAATCAGGAATGAGGGCAAGGCTGGCTGGTCGGGGAGTGACATTCTCAAGCGGGGCAAGGGAGAGCTGCTGAGCGGCGGTCTTCGCCGTGTCATTACCGGCATGAAGCCGAATCAGCTCAGTGGCCAGGGTAATGGTCGAAATACCGCCCGGGCAGGTCAGGACATCCCCTTCATTAATAAAATCATAACCCTGCTCCGCATATACCTGCGGAAAAGCGTGTTGGAATATCTCAAGGTGGAAAGGATGAATGGACGCTCGCCGCTCGTTCAGTAGCCCTTCCTGCGCCAGCACAAAACTGCCGGTGCCGATGCCAATCAGCGGAACGTTCATGTGATGCGCATGCGCAAGATACTCTCTGTCTCCCGGGTATCCTTGCGCCAGATACTTCAGGCCCCCTCCAATCACCGCGACATAATTAAAATGCTCAGGCGGGGCATGTGCTGCATCGGGTCTGATGCTCACCCCCACATTGCTGCACAGCGGGATATCGGGGTGCTCGCTGATGAGCGTAATGTCAAAAGCACGTGTCTTCTCACGCTTTGCCGCATTCCGCAGCGCCTCCATCAACCCGGATAACGCCAGCAGCGAAAACCGGGGCCACAGCAGCAACCCGATATGCAGCCGTGTAGTGGGCGCAGCGATACTGCCCCCGGACGGTTCAATTATCATTTTCATTAACTTGCCAAATTTAGAGTAATTACATTATTGCAACACAACGGTTGTTTTTATTTTTCTAAGGTAATTCTTAGATACTAAATAAAGCATAAATGAGAATAAAGGATTTTATCGCATAATCTTTTCAAAATTATTCATTTTTGGTATTTCGACATACATATGTCGGTAATGTTCCTAAGGTAAAAATATAGTTATCATTCTGTTGTTCATTAATGCGGATATAAATACTTTTCCCGGGATAAACAAAAAATTGCGGTTCGTATTTCTCCAGCAGGCGATCCGCGACGTTATCTCCCGGGAACGTCAAATTATTTTCAGATGTTAGTAACCAGACATTGTCTTTCCGCGCCACGCGGAAGGATATTTTCCGGTCGATAATCGAGTCAGGTTTGCTCTGCAGTCTGCCGTTCATGCTGAGCGTGCCGCTTTTGCCGTCAAACCGGTAATTCAGCCAGAGCGACACCTTCTCGTCCTTATGGTGCTGCACCAGGTTAGCCTGACAGGAAAAGGGTTTTATGGCATATCGCTGCCACAAAAAATAGCCCAGCACCACGGCGGCGGCGATAAATAAGAGTGCCAGCAGGGAGAGCATTTGACGATGACGGGTCATGCTAGCGGTCCTCAATAAAATAATCAGAGATGCAGCGGTTAGGCTCTTTCATTGACTTGTCACAGCGAATAACGGAAGCGCGCGGTAACAATTCATACCAGCTGATATAGATCCACGGGTAGTCTGCACATTCCGCTTTAAACTGATCGACATAGGCCAGCGCTTTGGCACGTTCACTCTGCGTCTGGATGCCCTTTGCCAGCCACACGTGGCAGGCCCCTATGGTGGTGGCAAAACGATAATCCTCGATGAAGCGGTTTTCCCGCGCGTTGCTGTGGCCGATGATGCCCACACTCATCAGCAAAACCAGCAGGATCATTAACATCCCTGCCAGCCAGCGAGCACGAGCAAGGCGGCTGTCCCGTTCGGGCAGTGCGTTCTCGCCAGGCTCCTCATTAAGGCGCAAGTCGGCGGTATCCTGCTGCACCGCCGTTTCCGGCACCGCCATTTCAGGCGCGGGCGTGGCCGGCTCTTTAATCACAATCTGCGTGTCGCTTGCCAGCGTTAAGCCGATGCGGGGGATGGTGACGATAGGATCGACGTCAAAACCAATTTTTTTCAGCCCTTTGCGCAGAATCGAGATATTTTGGTAATAGGTATTCGGCGAAACCAGCATACCGCGGCGTTGCCACACAATATCGAGAAAATCCTGCTGGGTGACAATCGACCCCGCTCTTTCAATTAATAACAACAGACAACGGCCCGCAGGCGAATTCAGCACGACAACACGATCCGGATTGTTGATATCGCGAAGCGTGCTGGCTGCAGGATGAAACTCAACAATATTATTTATTATGTAATGCTTATGCATAGTGTCAGCGACGGTCCTCCTGAAACACTCTCATGATGTTATCGTTTTCTTGTTTACATAAAGAAAAAAGGTCTCCCTTCACGTCCAAATCAATGTGACTGATAAAATTAACGCTGTATATCTTAGCAAGTAGCGAAAATTCTTAATTTCTTATTTTCTCTTTAACTTCACTGAAGCGAGAGAAGTTCGCCATTTGCGTTAAAGCGCCTGCTGACGGGCTTCCCGGGGCCTTTATGGATTCTCTCTCATTTTTTGTGAAGTGGCGTTAATGCCTCAGAAACTTCTCACAAACCGCCTTTCGCCAGGCGAGCACGGCCGCGTTGAAATAGCGTTAACACGCCATCTTGACATTGACAAAAATAGACAAACAACCTAATTGTACGCAATGGACATGCGTGTCTGAATCATTCAACAGAGACACGTCTGATATTTTGTGAACTAGTCGCAATATCAATAAGTTAGAAGTATAAATATCGCAATCACCCTGCCAGAGCATTCATCTACAACAGGATAAATTCCCGCCATTTGTTATTCATTGTCAGCACGTTGCCGCCTGCTCTTACATTAGTAAACAAAAGGCTTACAAAACATTTATCAAAGCGTAAGTAGCATGAAAAAGCGCAGGTATGATTAATTGAAACAACACGCAGCACAGAACCAGCAAGAGGAAAACGGCGTTACCATTATCAATCTTAAAGATTAATATAAATTTAGATTAATTCAGGTTACCTCTTTTTTGGCCGACTTATACTAGCCCTACACAGCACAACGTGATTGCTTCGAAAGTACAGGCCGATATCAACATACTGGTTCGCCTCATTACAATTATAAATCGAGGGAATAACATGGCGAATGAACCCTATATAAAAAGACCGATTCATATTGCGTTGATGGGTGGCGATCATTATGCACGCCAGGGCATTACCGCGTTATTAATGAAGGTTAACCCAAAGGTGCAGGTAAAAATATCGACGGAAGATTATCAGCAGCTTAACGCGATGTTAGCCACAACCCGCATAGATATTCTCTTTATGTCCGGGGCTGATAAATACCATACGGGATACGATTACTTACGCTATTTGAAAAGAATTAAAGCCGAGCATCCGGAAACAGTGATTTGTCTTTATTCCGCCCCCGCGAACTCCATGCTGTGGGTCAGAGGAGATATAGACGCCTATATGTCGCTTCAGGATCCGCTTTATCACTGGCGAACTAATTTAATGCGGTTGGTCGATAACCGCTATCGGCCAAAACAGAGATCAACGGCGTTATCGCTGACGCCGGGTGAATGGAGGGTATTGAAGGAGCTGCGTAAAGGTCTGGATATGCGCTACATCGCCGAAATGGAGAAGCTTTCTTACCGTCGTGTCAGCGCGTTAAAAAGCTCAGCGATAAAAAAACTTGGGCTCAGGAACAAGACAGATTTGCTGGTCTTTTTAACCAGTTAGACCTGCCAACTTCAGAGCAAATCTCGTAATAACAACACAATGGAATCAAGACAATGAAAGCTCAATTCACAAAAAAAACAGTGCTGGCAATCGCTGCTATGGCCTTACTGCCAGCGGGCAATGCCCTGGCCGCTGGCACCAGCGGCGGTACGGTTAACTTTAACGGTAGCGTCGTGACCTCCGCCTGCGCCATCAGCGCGGGTAGCGCCAACATTGACGTCGACATGGGTGAAGTCCGTACCGCAACCCTGGCGGCGGCGGGCAGCGAGGCCAGCACGGCAAAAGCCTTCTCCATCACCCTGGAAGATTGCGAAATCGCGGATACCTCTGCTTCAACGGAGACGAACCCGATTGCCGCAACCACCATCGCCGTGACCTTTACCGGCACGCCGGACAGCGCCGATGTCCACAGTCTGGCGGTCGGGTCAAACGGCAGCGCTAACTCGGCTCAGAACGTTGCGATCCGTCTGTATGACGAAAAGGGCAACATCGTGCATCTGGGTGAGGCAGCCGCCGCGGTGCCCCTGCGTGCCGGCCCTAACGTCCTGAACTTCAGCGCGAAGTACATCTCCCCGGAAGGTCATGCCACCGCGGGCGATGCCAGCGCAACGGCAACCTACACCGTGACCTATTCGTAATCATCAGGCCCGGTCTGCGGGCCGGGCCTGACACCGTTTTAAGGAGAAACACTATGCGCGTATTACCATGGATTTGTCTGGCAGGTTCGTTATGTGCAACGGCCGCCTATGCAGGCGGCGTCGGGCTTGGCGCAACGCGAATGGTCTACTCCAGCTCCACCACACAGTCCATGCTGCAGGTGAGAAACACCCATCCCGATGCCACCTTCCTGATCCAGTCCTGGATAGAAAGTGAAAACGGCGAACGCAGCCATGACTTCGTCATTACGCCACCGCTGTACGTGTTAAAACCGGCCAGCGAGAGCGTGGTGAAAATCATGTTTAACGGCAAATCCCTGCCTCAGGATCGCGAAACGCTCTACTGGATAACGGTAAAAGCGATCCCGCAGCAGATGAAAAACAGCTCGGGCAACTCCCTGCAGTTTGCCTCGGCCAACCGCATCAAAATTTTCTACCGCCCGGACGGGCTTAGGGAAGGTGCGGGCGAAGCGTGGAAATCCCTCCGCGGCAGTTTCCGCGCGGGCCAGGTCACCCTGACGAACCCTACGCCGTACTACCTCACCACCATCAACGTGAAGGTCGACGGCAAGCCGGTTAAGCCGGTCATGCTGCCTCCGAAGGGGAGCGTGACGCTGGCGGAAAGCTTTAGCCATGCAAACAGCGTGAGCTACCAGACCATTAACGATTACGGAGCATGGACGCCCGTGACCCGCTCGTCGTTATCCCCTTAATCAGCATCCCGAGGGCGTGACCACGTGAAAATAAAAACCTTGTGCGCCATGGCGATGTCCCTGGTCATTCGGCAAGCCATGGCTGTCGAAAGTGAGCTGCAATTTAACCCCGCGTTTCTCAACGGCGAGAGCGCGAACAGCGCCGATCTCGCCTGGGTCAACGCCGGGAGCGCGCTGCCGCCGGGGGAGTACAACCTTAACGTCTACATCAATAATGCCTACGCCTTCACCGGCGACGTGGCCTTCCGTGCGGATGAACAAGGGGCCGGCGATGCGCAGCCCTGCGTCACGCCGCAGCAAATTGATGCCCTGGGTATCGATCCTCATCAGGCGAAGGGCGGCGCATTGCCGCTCGCCCAGCGCTGCATTGTTTTGCAGAGCGTTTTTCCGGGCAGCCACGTTGACTACGATCAGAAGACGCTGACCCTGAGCTTTACCGTACCGCAGAGCATGATGCGCAACCTGCCGCGCGGCTACGTCAGCCCGGAAAGCTGGGAGCCGGGGATCACTGCCGCATGGCTGAACTACGTGCTGAATGGCTCAAACAATGAGTATCAGGGCGAGACGCGCACACGCGACAGCCAGCTTTTCGTCAGCCTCAACAGCGGCGTCAACCTTGGCGCGTGGCGGCTGCGTGATTTCACCACCTGGACCAAAGACGCTAACGAGCTGACCCACGTACAAACCTGGCTGCAGCGGGATATTCCCGCCCTGCGCGCCCAGTTTTATGCGGGCGAAACCTACACGTCGGCGCAGGTGTTTGATTCCGTGGGCGTTCGCGGTATTGCCCTGAAAACCGACGACAATATGCTGCCCGCCAGCCTGAGCGGCTACGCGCCCGAAGTGCGCGGTATCGCCCGCAGCAACGCCACCGTCACGGTGCGCCAGAACGGCAACATCATTTATCAAACGTCCGTCACGCCGGGAGCGTTTGTGCTGAAAGACCTCTATCCCACCTCGTCGGGCGGCGATCTGGCGGTCACCGTTCAGGAGAGCGACGGGAGCATAACGCAGTACACCCTGCCCTTTGCCAGCGTGCCAAACCTGGTGCGCAACGGGCAGATGAAATATGCCTTCGGCGCGGGAAAATATCGCCCGACCGGCAATCAGGATGCGCCGACCTTTGCGCAGGGCGAGCTGTTCTACGGCTGGCAGTACGGGCTGACCTTCTACGGCGGCGCGCAGTTTTCCGATCGTTACACCGGCCTGGCGCTCGGGGCCGGGCAGAACCTTGGCCGTTTTGGGGCCTGGTCCGCCGATATTACGCATGCCCGCAGCCAGCTGGCTGACAACAAAACCTACACCGGCGATTCGGTGCGCCTGCGCTACAGCAAGCTGCTGAATGAGATGGGCACGCGCATCAACTTCTTCTCGCTGCGCTACTCGACGCAGGGGTTCTATACCCTGAGCGATACCACCTACAAAGGTATGGCGGGCGGCACTGCCCGGCAGGTCGTGGAAGATGACGGCACCCTAACCACCCACTATGACACCGTCTACAACCTGCATATGTCACGCAAAGCGAAGAACCAGCTGCTGCTGTCGCAGCCGATGGGAGAGTACGGCGCGCTGTCGCTATCGTGGGATCAGCAGACGTACTGGAACACGCCGAAAACGACGCAGAGCCTGCAGCTGGCGTGGAACGCCACGTTTCGCAACGTCTCGCTCGGCGTGAGCCTGCAGCGCAGTACCAGCCTGTATGACAATCAAAAAGACACGCTGATGGCGGTGTCCCTGTCCCTGCCGTTTGGTAATCCGACGCTGGCGACCCGCGCCCGCGTCACCACCACGCAGGCGGGGTCTGGCGGCACCACCACCAGCACGGGCGTCAGCGGTTATATGCCGGGTCAGGAAAACCTGTTTTACAGCGTGAACCAGCGCTACGGCACGCAGCAGAAATACGGCGGCGATGCGGCGCTCCAGTACGAAGGCCAACGGGGGGATTACCACCTCGGCTACGCCTACGCGAAAAATTCGCGCAACCTCAGCTACGGCATGAGCGGTGGCGCAGTGTTGCATGAAGATGGTCTGACGCTAAGCCAGCCGCTGGGCAACACCAACATTCTGGTGAAAGCGCCCGGTGCCAGCGATGTCGCCGTACTTAACCACAAAGGCATCAAAACCGACAGCCGGGGCTACGCGGTGATCCCCTACGCCACGCCGTATCGGGTGAATCAGGTGGCGCTGGACGTCACCACCGTGGGCAATGACGTGGAGCTGGAAAACGCCATCGTCAATAAAACCCCCACCGACGGCGCGCTGGTGCGCGCAACCCTCACCACCCGCCGGGGGGCAAAAGCGATGCTCATCGTGCGCCACCGCAATGACGTGCTGCCTTTCGGCACGCTGGTATCGCTGGACGATGAAAACGTCAGCGGCATCGTCGGGGATGGCGGCAGCCTTTATCTCTCCGGGCTGACGCCAGAGGGTACCTTACGGGCGGAATGGGGGCGCGGCAGCGGCCAGCGTTGCACCATCCATTACCGGTTAGACGCGCAGAATTACAACGCGCGCACCGGCCTTTATTCACAGGAGGTGGTATGCCAGTAGCCTTTCGTCTTGCCAGCTTCGCCCTGCTGATGGCGTTTACGGTTCCCGTTCGCGGTTACGACGTGCTGGTTTCCGTCACCGGGAATTTGATCGGCAACACCTGCGTTGTCGCGGCGGATTCACTCGAGAAAAACGTGCCGCTGGGCACTATTGGCATCAAGCAGTTCAGTAAAGCGGGCGCGGTCAGCAATATCAAAGCACCCTTCACGCTGACGCTTGAAGAGTGCGGCCCTACCTTTGCGGGGGTGAAAATTCGCTTCAGCGGAACGCCGGACGATGACGACCCCCAGCTCATCAAAATTGCGCAGGGCGGTGCTACCGGTGTGGCGGTACAAATTCTCGATAACGAGAGCGCCCTGATCCCGCTGAACACCCAAACAACCGCCTACGGCGCGGCGGGTGATGACAGCGTCAACATGACCTTTTATGCGCGGCTGGCGGCCACCGGCGCGCCCGTCAGTGCCGGCGAGGTGTCGGCAGTGGCGACCTGGACTACGGAGTATCAATAATGCGTATTTTTGTGCTGATCGGCTGGTTACTGACCTGCACCCCTGTTCTCGCGATGGAATGGAAATCGGATATCACGCTCTCTCCCCAGCCGATGACCTACAGCGGCCCCGCAGATTCGGTGGTACCGGGGAATATTATCGGCTCAACCTGGAGCGCGACCGCAGACGTTCAGCAGGTTTTCTGGTGCGGGTGGGTATTTACCTGTTCGAAAGGCACCCTGGAGCCAAGCAGCAGCGCCATCTCAAGCGGCATGACGGTCAACGTCGATGGGGTGAACTACACCATTTTCGAAACCGGCGTGCCCGGCGTGGGCTATATCATCGGGCTGAAAGATTTTAACGGCTCCAGTTACGTCCCGCTGCAAACCGGGATCACCCAAAGCTATCCTGCAGATGGCACCAACGGCTACGCCGCTGATTTAGGCTGGTCGGCAAAAGTCACCTTTATCAAAACCGGCACGGCGCTGAAATCCGGCGTATATCAAATCCCGACCATCAACGCCGCGGTCCTGACCGCCTACAACAACGAAACCAAAACCGCGCAGGTGATTATCAGCCCCACCACCATCACAGTTACTGCCAGCGGCTGCACGGTAGAAACCAAAAGCGCGAACGTCAATCTGGGGACGATTGATATCCGCACGCTGCCCACCGTAGGCAGCACGTCGCCGTCAGGCACCTTTAACATTGGCCTGACCTGCGATGCAAACGTGGCGGTTCACGCGGTGATGACCGATCAGACCACGCCCTCAAACACCTCGTCCGTTGTCACCTTAACCGGTGACTCCACGGCCTCAGGCGTGGGCGTGCAGTTCTTCTACAACGGCACCGGGCCGCTGATGATGGGGCCGGACAGCTCCGGCGCGGGCACCACTAACCAGTTCGCTGTCCAGACGCTCACCTCGGCACAAACGCTGTCGCTGCCGTTTCAGGCGCACTACATCCGCACGGGCGAACTGGTGCCCGGCACCGCAAATGCGCTGGCGAGCATCACGTTTTCGTACCAGTAACGGTTAGTGCTTCACCCAGACCAGCCGGTCGACGTTAAAGCCCAGACCACGTGCGGTGTTCAGGTAATCCTGTTTCACCGCATCCGGAATGGTTGGCGTGCGGGACAGGAGCCACAGGTAGTCGCGGTTCGGGCCGCTGACCAGCGCGTACTGGTACTTGTCGTCCAGCTTGATGACGTTATACCCGCCGTAGAACGGGCCGAAGAACGAGACCTTGAGCGCGGCCGTGGTCGGCTCGCCGGTAAAGTAGGCTTTACCTTCGCTCTCATTCCATTTTTTCTTCACCGGATCGTAGCCGCGGTTTAGCACGCTAATGCCGCCGTCGCTGCGTTCGCCGTACGTGGCAGTTACCTGCTCCAGCCCGCGCTCAAAGCGGTTTTCCAGGCGGGCCACTTCGTACCACTTGCCCAGATAACGGCTGGCATCAAAGCCGGAAATTGGCTGCACGCCTTTCGGCGGCGTTGGGGATTTACAGGCAACCAGAGTCAGGGCAATGGCGACACCGGTTACAACAGGCCATAGCTTCATGAGAATTCCTTTCATTTGCGCGGTTGGAAGTTAAAGTGTAGTGCACCGCTCGGGCGCTTCATCCCATCGGGAAGAATTCGTAGTATATTGGGAATATTCTTTCTCTGCGGGCACGGACATGGCTTACTCCATCGGCGAATTCGCCAGACTCAGCGGGATCACCGCCACTACGCTTCGCGCGTGGCAGCGCCGCTATGGTTTACTCAAGCCGCAGCGCACCGAGGGCGGGCATCGCCTGTACAGCGAAGACGATGTCCGGCAGGCGTTAATCATCCTCGACTGGGTCAAAAAAGGCGTTCCTATCGGCCAGGTGAAATCCCTGCTGGAGCGCCCCGCCCCACGTCGTACCAACAACTGGCAAACGCTGCAGCAAACCCTGCTGGAGCGCCTGAAAGCGGGAAAAATCGAATCCCTGCGCCAGGCGATTTACGACGCCGGTCGGGAATATCCCCGGCCCGACCTGGTTGCCAACGTCTTACGCCCGCTGCGCAGCCAGATGTCGGCCAACGTGCCTGCGGCCATGACCCTGCGTGAAATCCTCGACGGCATTATCATCGCCTACACCTCGTTTTGCCTGGAGGGCGATAAAAAAGCGCCCGGCGATAATTTCCTGCTCAGCGGCTGGCACCTCAACGATCCGTGCGAAGTCTGGCTCGAAGCCTTAGCCCGCACTGGGCAAGGCCACCGCATCGACGTCCTGCCCTTTCCACCTGCTGCGCTGGCGCCGGAGATTTTCCCGGACCGCAAATGGCTTCTGGTCACCAGCGGAAAGCTCAACGCTGCCCGCAAAAAGCAGCTTGAGCAGTGGCAGCAGCAGGTTTCCCTTGAGGTGATTATCCTCTAAACATTTTCTGCGGTGGGAATTGTCACGAAAAGTTGAATATTTTCCCGCCTCTGGAGTGCTAACGTTTTCCTGTGACCTAACCACAACAACAGGAAAACGTGATGAAAAAAACAACCCCGCTGCTGATCCTCGCCTCGCTGGCCTTTGCGCCCGTTGCCTTTAGCGCCCCGATGGGCACCCTGAGCGTGCACGTGCTCGACCAGCAAACCGGCACCCCACCGCCGGGTGTCACCGTCACGCTCGAAAAACAGCAGCAGGATAAATGGACCCCGCTTGCCAGCGGTAAAACCGACCAGGATGGCCGCATCAAATCACTCTATCCGCAGGATCAGGACATGCAGCCTGGCGTCTACAAAGTGACGTTCAAAACCGCGGACTATTTCCAGGGCAAAAAGCTGGACACCTTCTTCCCGGAAATTCCGGTGCTGTTTACCGTGACCCGCACGAACGAAAAGCTGCACATCCCGCTGTTGCTTAGCCAGTACGGTTACTCCACTTACAAGGGCAGCTAAACCGCGTTGATTTACAACGATTAGTAAAAATAATCGTGCCAATACTTGGACAAATCAGTCATGTTGTGTAAGTTTTAAAGAAGAGATTCTGGAGGCTTACACCATGACGACAAAACCTGTACTGGGAATTAGCGGATGCTTGACCGGTTCCGCCGTGCGTTTCGACGGCGGGCATAAGCGTATGGGCTTTGTCATGGATGAGCTGGCCCAGTGGGTGAATTTCAGGCCGGTATGTCCTGAAATGGGCATCGGCCTGCCGACGCCTCGCCCGGCCTTGCGCCTGACGATAACCCCCGCAGGCGAGACGCAAATGCGTTTCAGTAAAGCACCGCATGAAGATGTTACGCAGAAAATGGCCGACTTTACGGCACAATATCTGCCAAAAATCGGCGATCTCGCCGGGTTTATCGTCTGCGCCAAATCGCCAAGCTGCGGTATGGAGCGCGTGCGCCTGTATGATGAAAACGGCAATCGGGGCCGCAAGGAGGGCGTCGGGCTGTTCACCGCCGCCCTCCTTGAAACCTACCCGTGGCTGCCGGTCGAAGAAGATGGCCGCCTGCACGATCCCGTTCTGCGGGAAAACTTTGTCGAGCGCCTGTTTGCCCTTCACGAACTGAACACCCTGCGGGCCAACGGCCTGACGCGCCGGGCGCTGCTTGATTTTCACAGCCGCTATAAGCTCCAGCTGCTGGCGCACCATCAGGCAGGCTATCGCGAAATCGGGCCGTTCGTGGCGTCGCTGCATCAGTGGGACGATCTTGAGGCGTTCTTCGTCGAATACCGCAGCAAGCTGATGGCCATTCTGAAGAAGCCGGCCTCGCGGAAAAACCATACCAACGTGCTGATGCATATTCAGGGCTATTTCCGCAACCAGCTCAACAGCCGCCAGCGCGGGGAGTTACGCGACGTGATCCTCCACTACCGCGACGGGCTGTTGCCTATCCTCGCCCCGCTTACGCTGCTGAAGCACTATATGGCGGAATACCCGGACCGCTATCTGCAAACGCAAAACTATTTTGACCCCTATCCGGACGATCTGGGTCTCCGTCTCGCCGTGACCTAAGGCAGTATGCAAGGGCCCAAATTGACCCATAGAGGCCCAAAGCAGTACCCCGTTTAGACGACACCTCACTGTCGTCTTTTTTTGCATTTCACGTAAAAATACTGGCATTATATACAGGTCTTTATCCGCAAATCGGGACTGCCAGATGATCAAAACGCTGCATATCGAAAACTATCGCTCCATTCGCCGGATGTCGCTGGAGCTTGAACAGCTCAACATCGTTTTCGGGCCGAATGGCACCGGCAAGTCAAACATCTATAAGGCGATCCACCTGATGCACAGCGCGGCGCAAGGGCAGTTCTCGCAGGCGCTGGCGAACGAAGGGGGCATTCTGAAGGTGTTCTGGGCGGGCAAAACCCGCACCGACCAGCTGCGGCGGATGAACCTGGCGGTAGAAACTGAAACCTATGAGTATGAACTTCAGGTCGGTTTTGTTGAGCGGCTGCCTTACCCCTCGCAGTTCCAGCTCGATCCGGTTATCAAAGAAGAGACAATCTGGCTGAGCGATCAGCATCGCCGCCCATCGGCGCGGCTGATGCAGCGCAAAAACCAGACGGTGTTTCTGAACAACGTGCATCACGAGAAAGTGACCCACAGCGGTACGCTGTACGAGAACGAATCGGTCTTTGGCCAGCTCGGTGAGCCGCACCTGTACCCGGAAGTGTCACAGATGCGTGAATCCCTGCGCAACTGGCGCTTTTACCATGAATTTTCGGTCTCGTCCGGCTCGGCCATCCGCGCCCCGCAGGTCGGTTTCCGCTCGCCGGTGCTGGCCAGCGACGGGGCAAACCTGGCCGCCGCGTTCCAGACCATCGTGGAGATTGGCGATGAACTGCTCCTGATGCGCATCCTCGATCAGGCCTTCCCCGGCTGCGTGTTTTACAGCGATAACACGGATGGCCGTTTCCGCATGATGATGCAGCGTGAGGGCTTAAGCAGGCCGCTGGAGCCGACCGAGTTTTCCGACGGCACGCTGCGTTTTCTCTGTCTGGCCGTGGCGCTGTTAAGCCCGCGCCCGCCCGCATTTATCGTTCTCAACGAACCGGAAAACAGCCTGCATCCGCAGATGCTGCCCGCGCTGGCGAGCCTGATTGCCGAGGCCAGCCGCTACTCGCAGATCTGGCTGACCAGCCACTCGCCGGAGCTGGCGAACCTGATTGAAAAACAGCGCTCGTTTTCGCTGTATCAGCTGTCAATGGCGGACGGTGAAACGAGGATGGAACGGCTGGGATAGCGCGTTACGCACGCGTGCGGAACGTTTTGCGCCACTCCATGGGGCTGACGCCAAAGCGCGCCTTAAACTGCTGGCGATAGGTGACCGCCGACGCAAACCCAACCTCCGCAGCCACGCTCTCAATCGGCAGATTGCCCGATTCCAGTAAAATCTGGCTGCGCCGCAGGCGCTCGGCGCTGAGCCAGTCGGCGACGCTCATGCCCGTTGCGTGGGTGAAATGGCGGGTCAGGGTGCGACGGCTCATAGAGACGATCGCCGCCAGAGAATCTAGATTATGCGGTTGCGCGATGTGCTGCTGAAGATAGTCGATCAGGCAGTTAATCCGCGCGTCGCGGGTATCTTTGGGCACAGGCTGGGCAATAAATTGCGCCTGCCCGCCTTCGCGGTGCGGTGGCACAATCATCCGTCGCGCAATCTGGTTAGCGACCACGCTGCCAAAGCGCTGGCGGATAATATACAGGCAGCAGTCCAGCGCCGCGGCGGTACCCGCCGAGGTAATGATGCGGTCGTCATCAACATAAAGCGCGTTGATATCCAGCTGCACCTTCGGGAATAACGACTGGAACTGGCGTTCAAATTCCCAGTGCGTGGCGGCGCGTTTGCCGTCGAGGATCCCAGCATAGCCCAGCACAAATGCCCCCAGACACAGGCCGACAATCGCCGCGCCCCTCTTTTTTGCCTGCACCAGGCTATCGAGCAAGGCCTGAGGCGGGCGCTCCAGAACATGCTGCCAGTAGGGCACAACGACGATATCGGCTTGCCCAATGGCTGAAAAATCCTGCGTCGCATTCAGCGCGAAACCGTCCTTCGAGGTCAATAAGCCCGGCTTTTCGGCGCATATCGTGACCTTAAAACGCGTTTCACCCGAGACCGTATCGCCAAACAGAATGCAGGGAACGGCGTAGTGGAACGGGCTAAACCCGTCCACTGCAACAATCGCGACGTGTGTAAGCGGCATCTGTCTCTCCTATCCTCAGTGAGGCTCAGAATATAACGGTTTCGCCGTCCTGTGGAATGCTCAGCGCATCGCTAAACTGGTTGGCTTCGGCATATTCCCGCAGCGCGCGGCGGGTCAGCAGGCAGTGATTAACCGCTTCCATGTGGACTGCCATAAGCTTCGCCTGCGGGAGCAGGAAATGCACGTTCAGCACATCCTGCTCGCCCATAATAATCGGTCCAAAACCAATCACGTGCGCATACCCGGCGTTAAGTATCACCACATCCGGCTGATGGTGCAGCAGATCCGCCGCCACGTCTTCGCGCCATATCGTATCCCCGGCGAGATAAAGCGTTTTTTCATCAGCATGGCGGAACACTACGCCACAGGCTTCTCCCAGCCGCTCAGCCAGCTCGGGCACGGCGTAAGCGCGATCGGTACCGTGCTGGCCGCCGTGGGTTTTGGCGATGCGGATATCACCAAAAGCCGTCTCATCGGTCATCACCGTCAGGTGGGTGAATCCCTGCGAGCGCAACAGCGCGGCGTCGTGCTCGTTCTGAACAAAGATGGGTTTATCTTTGGGGATCAGCGCAATAGCCTCCCGATCCCAGTGATCGTCATGCGTATGGGTCACGATCACCGCGTCGGCCTCCAGCAGCGTCTTCACGTCCACGGGAAGTTCTACCATCGGGTTGCGCAGTTCCGCGCGGGCGGTCCCCGGAAAGCCCGGGTAAGCGCCTTTAGGTGCCAGCATCGGATCGATTAAAAAGCGTTTCCCGGCGTAGGTAATCATCTGGGTGGCATTGCGAATGTGGGTAATGTTCATGGGCTATCCTCCGGTGTGTGTGATAAGGAGGATAGCCAGATGCCGCGCGTAACGATGTGGGTTATGGGGCAATGATCGATGAAATCGGGTCAATCTGTCTGAGACCATTGCGGCTCGTTCAACACCGGAAATCAGTGGGTTAACTGCTGCGAGCCAACCCAATTAATTTCTCACAGACAAAAACAGCAACCGAGGCTGCGAGCATATTTAACGCTACGTACACCGTAAAATAGCTGTTCTCTACGCGGTCGGGGTAAGGTTCTGGGTTATCCGTCGGAAGGGCGTTCAACGCGTTAGTGAGGGTATATTTCAGGCTTTCAGCCAGCGGATCAAATACGCCTAATAGCATCAGCACAAATGCGATAGCTAAAAACGCCACGACGCGAGAAGTCCATTTAATCGGGCGTGACACGGCAATCCTCCTGCGTATGACCAATCACCGTAATCTCACCGTAAGCCCAGAACTGGTCACCCTGTAAAATACGATGGCGGTGTGCTTTTAACAGCGCAGCACGCACTCTGTAGAAATCCTGAGGCAGGAAAAAAGTGATGCATCCCTCACTGATGCCTGAACCGTCGGGCCGGGGAGGATGTAAACGGGAACAGCCATTTGCCTTTCCTTTCAATAGGTTGATTATGGCCCTTTCATACACTCCTTTATCTGGATCACGTAAGCGTTAAATGCTTTCCGTTAATCTTTAAATGAAAATATCTATCGCAATCACTTTTTAGCACAGAGTTAGCAAATTTATTTTTGTTTTTACGCTTACGTTTAATTCACATGGCTTATTTATTAAGGCGTATAACACAACGCTATACGCCATTCACACGTCAATCAATAAACCGCTTCCTCACCCTTTCAAGCGGGGCGATAAGTAAATTAATAAGCGGCTTGCGGTCGATAACGATATCCGCGTTCACGGTCATTCCGCCCATCAGCAGCCGTTTTTTCTTGTCCGGGTCGCTAAACCACGAAGGAACGCGCACCTTCGCGAGATAGTAGTTCTGCCCTTCCTGGAGCGGGATCAGCGCCGAATGGGCGTCGATATTGACCTCATAGAAATCGGACAGCGTGGCGTCAACCGAGCCATATTTATCCACCGGCCAGGAGTCGAAGCGCAGTTTGACCTTGTCCCCTTTCGCCACCCGGCCAACGCCCGTAGCCGGGACGTAGAGATACCCCTCCATCGTCGCGGTGGTGTTTTTGCGGATCACCACCACCACCTCGCTGTTTTGTGTAATAGCGCGTCCGGGCGGGAAATTGATGGCCACAACGTACCCCTCGGCGGGAGCCAGCATCGACATGGTCGAACTGCCCCGGCTGGAGAGATTGCGGTCAATTTCACTGATGCGGTTTTTCACGTACAGCTGCTCTTCGCTCAGGGAGTCGATTTGCGACTGCGTGCTGTCCGACAGGCTGGTTTTCCGCGCCTCCAGATCGAGAATGGTGCTCTCCTCCAGCGTCAGGTTCAGCTGGGCGTTGAGCACATCGTTATGGCTTTTATCGAGGTCAACCTTCGACACATACCCCTTCCCGGAGATGGCTTTCCACGCGTTGTAGGTATCCGTGCTGTTTTTCAGCAGCGCGCGCAGCTTCTTGACCTTGTCCCGCGACACGGCGATCTGCCGGTCGGTGATATTCAGCTGCTGCGCCAGATTCTTACGGTATGAGGCGATAGAGTCATCAATGGCCTGAATACGCTGTTCGCTGCGCTTTTTCTCGGCCTCCATCTGCTGGCGGTCGAACTGCACCACCGACCCCTGCTTGCCGCCATAGTCCTGCGATACCGTAAACAGCGGGTCGTTTTCCTTCACGTAATCGCCCGGACGCACCGCGAAATCGACGATGGTGCCGGACTCTCTGGCCCGCACTTCGACATCGCCCTGCGCGGGGATCAGCACCCCGCGCGCCAGCGTGGTTTCGGAAAAATTAAACACCACGGAAAAAATCAGCAAGCAGAGAAAAAAGGAGATAAACAGCGCCAGCACGGCCTTTAGCCGGGGGGCGTTAATCTGGTAACTCTTTGAAAAGTGGTTCGGGATCAGCGCCCGACGCTGTCGGCTACGGTTTTTTAATTTCACAACATGTCATCCATGATAAATCACTGAAAGATCGTCCCACGCACTCCAGAGCGTGGGGGTGCTATGCAGCGCATTCAGCGTGGCGGTCGCGGCCTGGCGGTAATCCGCTGGCGCATAGCGCTGGCTCTCCAGTCCAAACGCCGGGGAATGGAGCGACCCCGTGGGCAGCAAGGTACGAATGCTGTAGCCGTATCGCGTCAGAAACCGCGTTGAGACATCCGTAAGCCACGCAGCCTGATCGCCCGCCCGGGCCATAAACAGCGGCGCGCCCGGCAGGCGCTCGTCCATCATCAGCACCGTTACCAGACGCTGGCGGGCAAAGAAGGACCCTGCGCGACGCGCCTCATGCGCGGCCATCAGCTTGTGCAGCGCGGGATAGTGGCTGATGCACTGAAAGCGCACATCGTCCGGCGCGGTGGATAACAGCGCGTCCATCACCAGCCCAAACCCCGCCCAGCGCATCCCCAGCAGCAGCGTGCGTTGTGAGGCGTAGAAGTCCTGCTCACGGGTAAACGCCGCCACGCGCGGATGCAGATCGAAGCGCACGTTACGCCGCCAGAGCGCGGGCGGGAAAACCTGCTCCACGAAGCCGAATCCGCTCAGCTCGCGGGCGTTCTCGCGCAGGAATTCGGCCGGGACATCGCTCTCTGCGCAGCGCATAAACTGGCTGTAGTTTTGCGTAATCCGGCTTCCCAGCGGCGTGCGCCCGACCTGACGGGCACAAAGATGGGCGTAGATCCGCGGAAGCAACATCATGGCTCACTCTCCCGCAGGGTGCCGTTTTCCATGGTGTAGCACCGCCCCTCGCAGCCGACCACGTCAGGCGAGTGGGTGACAAACACCAGCCCGATCCCCAGGCTTCGCAGGTTTGCCAGCACCTTCTGCGCGGTGGTTTTATCGAGATTGGCGGTCACTTCATCGCACAGCAGCAGCTTCGGCTGGCTGTACAGCGCGCGCGCCAGTACCAGACGCTGCATCTCTCCCGCGGAGAAAAAGGTATTCCCCGGCAGCAGCTGCGTTTCATAGCCGTGCGGCAGACGTGCCACCACGCTATCGACTTCCGCCAGCCGGCAGGCCTCGATAACCCGCTCTTTATCCGGGGCGCTGTCAAAGCAGGCAATGTTGTCCAGAATCGATCCGGTAAAGAGAATATCGTCCGCATGGACGATGCGGATCTGCTGGCGCAGCGAGGAGAGATCGCACTCGTGAATGGGGATCGCATTGATCCGCAACGAACCCGACGTCGCCAGCAGCATGCCGGAGATCAGCCGCAGCAGTGTGGTTTTGCCGGAACCGCTCTGGCCGACAATCACCGCCTCTTCGCCCTGCTTCAGGGTCATGTTGATGTGTTTAAGCGTGGCCTCGCGTCCTGGATAAGCAAACGAAACGTCCTCAAACGCCAGGCTCACCGGCGAGGTGACGATGCGTTTGCCGAACTGGCTGGCTTCCGAGGGGGCAAACAGCAGGTCGCCCACGCGATCCAGCGGCCCCTTAAGGGCGTTTTTGTCCAGCAGCTTTTGCGCCACCTGCACCATCGCGTCGGAAAAATAGCGTTTATAGCTGATGTAGGCGTACAGCATCCCGATGCTCATCTGCCCTTCCAGAATCAGCCACGCGCCAAAGCAGACCACCAGCAGCTGTTCGGCATTGATCACCAGCAGCGAGGCCACGTCAAAGCGGGCCAGCAGCCGCTCTTTGCGCATCAGGCCGGCGATATGCTCGCGCTGGGATTTATCCATCACCGCATCCCGCGCCTGCTCCATATTGTTTGCTTTAAGCGTAATGATGCCTTTCTGGGTCTCCACCAGCAGGGATTCATACTGCGCGGTGCGTTCAATGGAATCATCCACGGCGCGCTGATAGGGGCCAATCAGTGAAAAGCGGATCAGGAAGAAGACGCCCATCAGCAGCAGGGTCAGCACCGCAATCTTCACGTTATACAGCAGCATAAACAGCAGGCTGGTGAAGGCGATCAGGCAGGAAAAAAGGATTTGTACATAGCCATTGCTGATGAACTCCGCGCAGGCGTGGAGCGATTTCTCAATCGCCAGCACGATGCCCGGCGGACGCGAGCGGAACCAGCTGGTTTGGGTGCGCAGCATGTAGTGGCGCACGGACTGGCTCAGGTCGTCATAGGCGATGTTGCGCATCAGGATCTCAAGCAGCTGCTTGAGGAATTTGCCTATCACTTCAAAAATAAAGACGATCGCAAAGATGGCGGTGAGCAGGATCACCAGGTCACTGTCGCTGCGGGCAATCGCCTCATCCATAATCAGCTGCACGTAGGTGGGGCTGGCCAGCATGGTGATAAGGGTAAAAATAGAGAGCACGAACAGCAGCAGCTGGCGCTGGAACAGGCTCGGGGATTTATTCGCCAGCCGCCCGAGGGTCAGCGTGTCGTCCGGCGTTTTCTTTTCAAAACGCGGGGTGGGTTTTAGCTCCAGCACATAGCCGGAGAAGAGTTTTTCCGCTTCCTTAAGGCGATAACGACGTACGCCGCTCGCAGGGTCGTGGACGGTAACGCTGCGGCTGTCGACCTTCACGATGACCACAAAATGGTTCCCGCGCCAGAAGGCGATAAGCGGCAGCTCCGAGGTTTCTATTTCAGTGATTTCGCCTTTTAACACCCGGCCCGTCATATTTTTATCGCTGGCAAGGGTCATCAATTCCGCCATTGAGGTGCCCGCGTCGGCAGACACCGAGATCTCCCGGCGTAGCTGGCTTACAGAGACATGGTGCTCGTAATGCCCCATCACCATCGCCAGGCAGGCCAGACCACATTCGGTAAATTCATGCTGACGAATAACAGGGGTTTTACCCTGCTTCTTATACTGAAAAAGCGAAAACATAATGATCCGTGGCTGAAATAAAAAAATGGCCCGGCAAGGCGGGCCATAGGAGCATAGGTCGAAAACTTATGCGCTGAAGAAGCCGCCGATGAAGCCGCCCACCAGACCGAACACGCCGCCGATGGTGCCGCCCAGCGCGCCTAACATCTGGCTGCCTGCGTTATAGCCCGCGCTTGCGCCCTGAATTGCAGCGGCAAACGGATCCCAACCACCGATGATGGCCTGTGCTTTCTTAAAATCGATAACTTGCATGTTTCTGTTCCTGTAATCGTGAATTAGTTGTAGCTGCCAACCAGCGCGCCAAGGAAGCCCATTGCGCCACCCAGGATCCCGCCAACAACGCCGCCCACCATACCCATGATGCCTGCGCCAGTGTCGTAACCCAGCTGTGCACCTTTAACCAGACCCGCGAACGGGTTCAGCGCGCCACCGATAATGTCTTTCGCTTCTGTGAATGAAATCGCTTTCATTTTATTCTCCTGTTGATTGAGATCTTTGGCTTTAGACCAAAGGTTAATTTCCTTTTATGAAGGAAAGCGGTTGCTACGGGCAGGTAGAAAGCGGAATGATTTTATTTCCATAAATAATCATCCGCCTTGCTGGCTGCCCGGCATTATCTATTTCCAGCCGTTGTCCCGGTGGAAGATATTTTGAGTTGTTATATTGCGTGCTGCACCCGACCGAGGAAACATATTTAAAATAGGTATTCCCCGTATTACTTACCACCCCGTTGCTAAACGCATAATCAAAATGTCTTGTCCACGGACGGACAATCAAAATCGCCTCAAGCGAAACCACCACATCCGACTGAATGCGTTGGCCTTTACTCATTACAACCCGCGCCTGTAGCGGCGTCTCGGTGAATTTTACGCGATAATAACGCTCTTTATCGTCGTGCGGGCCGGTATAGTAAAACTTAAACCCGGCGCGCTCGCCGCTCCCCAGCGTCAATTGTTTTGGCGAGAACATCAGCTCGCCATCTTTTATTTCAGTCTCTTTCCCTTTTTGTTTAGGGACGTCTACCTGGATAAGTGAGACAGTATAATTCTGCCTTTCACTGGTATCGTTTTTTATAGGCTGAAAAACAACTTCCTTTTCTGGCAAAAAATCAATATTCAGACTTTCGATAATTAAAGCATTTGCCCCGAAAGAAATGAAGCAATTTATTGCGAAAATAGCCAGGATTTTTGCAGTCATATTCGTTTAATTCCAGGATGCACTGACGTCTATTTTCCCTTGCGCGGTTACTTCGCCAAACCAGTCATTCCCGTCATAGGTTGTTTTCGATACAGGGTTATCCATCACAAACTGCAGTACCAGCGGCGTTTTCCACAGCCACAGGTCCGTGACCCCGGAGCTCATTTTGTCCCACTCGGACGCGTGGGTGGCAGGTGCTGGTACCTGGAGGGCCTCGCCTTTGCAGTTATGCGCCAGCAGCGTCTGGCTTTTGCCCACCAGCACGTTGCCCGGGATCGGGACGGTAAAACCGTTGCCGCTGAAGGCACAGTAATCCACCCCGTTCAGGCTCCGCGTTGGCCCGGTCACTTTGACCGTTACCGCCACGGCAGCATCGCTTTGTGCGCCGCTGTAGGTAATGGTGTAGGGGATCTCAATGGGCGTTTCGCCAATGATCCCCGTGCCGGACCCGCCCAGACCGTTCGGGTCGAGCGTATAGTCAGGGTTATCCGGCACAATCTCCAGCCCCGGCTCGATCGGGTTGATCACCACGCCGCCGCCCGGCTGGAAGCAGAAGTCCGCCGCCAGCGAGCTGTTGCCCGGCGTCAGGCACAGGCTAACGATATTGCCAATGCCGGTGCCGTCACCCGCCTGCGCCACGCTCAAAATCAGCGCCTTTGGCAAAAAGATTTTGAGGTAGGCTTTGCCGCCGTTTTTTTGCGGCGCTGCGAGGAAGGTTTGTGCCAGCACGCGGGTATCGCTCTGGATACCGCCGGAGATGCTGTACCAGTTGCTCTCATCAAACGTCAGCTCGGCGGCCAGGCCAGTGCCGCCGCTCATGTGCGACTGCAGCACGCTGTTCACGCGTGATGAGGTGAGCGCCAGTCCGGGGCTGTAGCCGGTAACATCCTCGCCGATAAAGGTGTATTCCATCAGGTCGCACAGCACCCCCGATATTGTATTTCGGGTGTATTTGGTGCAGGCGGCCCCCGTTGACCCGTCAACAATCGTGACCTCGCCGCTGATCGGGTCAATTCCCAGGTCCAACTCCCGGGAGTTGGTCATCGTCATCGTCCCCACCTTGTGCAGCGTGTTGGTGGTCGTCACTTTGTTGATGGACGACGTTTGCGGCGTGGAGGTAATGGTCACCTCGTCACCCGGCGCGGCGTTGAGCAGCGCGTTAAAGAACGGATCGCCCAACACCCAGCGGCCATAGGAGGTCCCCGGCTCCATCACCGGCGGCTTCACCACCATCGACGTGTCGCTGTAGCTGGTAGTCGGGGTGTAGCCGGCGGTACCGCAGCTCGATGAGCACGACGTCCCTTTAAAAAACGGCGAGGCGCTGGAGCCGGTGACGGAAAAGTTAATCGTCAACGCACTGCCCGCAGGCCCGCTATAGCTGTTATCCGGGATGTAGGTGGCGACCCCGTTGTTGGCCTTTGCGCTCAACGCAGGCCACTCCCGCGAACCGTGTAAAAAGGCGGTCGAGGTGCTGTTCAGGCTAAACAGCCCTGCGGTATTACCCGTCCCGTTGTTGTCGGGATTATTAATGGCGAAATAGGGCAACTGCTGCGCCTGAGCCGCCGCGCTCATCAGGAGCAAATTAAGAGCGAATATCTTTTTCATCGTCACGTTCCCGTGTTCCTTTTGCTTCCTGCCAGACGTAATTGCCCTTATCGCAGGAGATGTCCCCCAGCCACAGCGCGCCGCGGTTGGACTCGATGTCCAGGCGCACCTCACAGACGCTGTCGTCCGGCGTGGCAATGCTCAGAATCGGATTGTTTTTATCCACATCAATCACAAAGCGCCCGTCGTTTTCCGTGCGGGTCAGGCCGACATGGTTTTTGATTTGCGTCTCACCAATCGGGGAGCCGTTGGCGTCCACCAGCCGGCCAAACAGCGTGACGATTTTCTTCACCTGCGGCTTCATCACCACCGTGTTACCCGGGTAAACCGTGATGTGGCGACGCGCGTTCGCGCCAATCTCATAGCTTTCGGTGCCGGTTTCACTGTTCATCACTTCGAGGTCGTAAGCCTGATAGGCAGGCAGTGACAGCCAGGTTTTATCCCCTTTGATCCGCTCCGCCCGGCCATTGAGCTTCAGGGTGAGCGCTTCGTCGGATTTAAGACCGGTGCTGACGATCACCCCCGCGCTGTCGGTCCCTTTCCCGGCAGCGATGGCCTCTTTCGACCAGCCCACGCTGCCGTCGCTGGTCAGGGTGGAGTTCCAGCCTTTGCTCATGCCGCTCTGCACGCTGAGGATGTTGCTGTTCCACGGCGTATCAAAGTTCACGCTGCCGCCGCCGCTCACGCTGCGATCGTAGGTGCTGTTAAACGCCTTCGAGACGTTGGCGGTGGCCGATTTCAGGTAATCGCCGTCGAACTGGCGGCTGGCGCTCACGTTGAGCGCCGTGCCGGTGTCGCGGTTATGGGAAACGCCCACCGACACGCTATTTCCGAGAGGAATAGAGAAGTCGAGCATCACGTAGCGATCTTTCTCTTCGTAATACCCTTCGTATTTGTTGCGCGACAATCCGACGCGCAGGCGCGCGGTACCGTATCGCCCGGCATACAGCCCCTGGGAATAATCCAGCTGATCGCGTTTATAGCGATACATTTTATCTTCCTGGCGCATCACGCTCAGGTTGCCCGCAGAAGGTAATCCGAAGGAGGGCAAGCTCAACGACGCCCCCCAGGTGTTGCCCTTGCTTTCATAGATATCGAGGAACTTGCCGCTGGAGAGCTGCTCGTGGGAGTACCAGACCGAACCAATCTGCCACGGCAGGCTGAGGTTCACGCCATAGTTCGCACGGTAGGTGCCATCGGTGGCCGCCATCGTCTGGGTATTGACCGAGAGCATGTTCGTCAGGTTAAGCGAGGCCCACAGTTCGCTGACCGCGTGCTCGCGCATCATGTACGCCGAGGCATTCCAGTCGACCATCCCGCTGCGCTTGCTGAACGACGCCCCGACCAGCGACATGGTGTCTTTATGTTTAGTGTTGTAATCGTAGTACCAGGTGTTGTCCTGCTCGTTTTTGCGCTTAGCGTATTTTTTATAGTTAACGACGGATTTATCGCGGCTGTAGAGGCCGCCCCACATCTGCCAGCGCAGCGTTTCCGACACGTTGCTGGAGAAGGGTTTATTGATGGAGTACATGCTGCGCGACACGGTGCGGCTGCCGCTGACCACTTCCACCTCAACGTTGTAGATTCCGTAGGGCAGGCTGCTGGTGTCAATCTCATGGTTGCCGACGTCAAAGCGCTGAATGCCGATCAGCTGGCCGTCGCGGCGAATGCGCGCCTCACCCGCCGTGGGGAAGTACACCACCACCGGCGTCAGGGAGAGCGTATTGTCACGCTTGCGCGAGTTGGCCTGGTTGCCCACCGACACGCCGTACACTTCCCCCCCGGCGATGCCGCTCACGCTGGCGAGAGACTGCATCGCCCAGCCGTTGAGCATCCCTGCGGCGTAGCGCATGCCCTGGTAGTCGCGCTCCCACATGGCCGCATTCATCTGGGTATCGCTGCTGTTCTCGTTCACATAGCCTGAGCCGTCGATGAGCAGGTGATCGACCCCCATCGAGATCCAGCTTTTCGCATTCAGATATCCTGAGGACCAGCCGTCGCCGTAACCGCTCTCGGTGTGGTAAGCCCCGAGGTTATAAGAGAAGGTGCCGCTCAGGTCGTCCGACTCGGGGGCGTCGATATCCACCTCGCGTGGACGAATATTCACCCCATAGTCGTTCTTCGACAGGTTCAGCAGCAGGCGCATCTTCTTTTGATCGAGCGTAAACGACGATCCCGCGCTGACGGGGATCCGCATCTGGTCGTCAAACTGCTTGTTATTGATGCTTTTCAGCAGTTTGCGCATCTCTTTCGAGAGACGAATGCCGTTATCAGACTCCTGGACCTGCACGTCACGCAGCCCGAGCTTGAGATCTTTCGCGAAAAGGGTCACATCACCGATGCGCACGTATTCATGCGTATTGCTGCCGTCGCTTCCCTGCGTTGCTGCCTCTGATCGCGTATTGACTAAATAGACGGGGATTTTGATCCCCTGCTCCAGTAATCCATAAAGCGCGTCGGGAAAACGGTAATTAGCGATAACCACGGAGCCTGGAGCGGCAGACGCGAGCGCGGGCAGCGTGCCGGATGCGCAAGCCATCAGCACCGGCAACACTAATTTATTTTTCACCATGCATCCTTACTTAACAGGAATGAACTGTTTCAGGTCCCAAATTCCGAGATGAAAATGGTTGTCCGTCACGTTGATATCCTCGATAGCACGCGAGGTATTGGGCATCAGGTAGAAGTTTTTAGTACACGGCGTGGTCGGGGATTCCGGGTTCGGCTTCAGGCAGGTCCCCGTTGCGTTGACGCGAAACGACGTGTTGCCCTTGTTAGTGATCTTTCCCGCCACGTATACGAAATCGACTTTTTTGTCGCGGGGCTGAACCACGAGGATGGTGCTCACCACGGCGCGGGTCATCCCTTTACCGTTCTTTTGCGCAGCGTTGTCCAGCTCTTCGCTCACCCCTTCATCGACAAAGGTGATGCGGTAGTAGCGCTCTTTATTGTCGGCGTTACCGTGGTAGTAAAATTTGACGATATTGCTGGTGCCAGCGGGCATCACCATGCGCGTGGGGGTGAGCAAGAGCTCGTCCACTTTCTCGGGGTTAATCACCACGCCTTCATCCATCGGGCTGCTGATACGCTGCGCGCTAATGGAGACAATACGTACGCTGTCCGCTTCGTTTTTTAATTCCTTCGACGTGGAATCCGCGTCGGCAGGAATAATGGTGGTGATTTTGCCGACGTTAATCGCCAGCGCGGAAGAGGAGACGAACAGTAAGAAGAAAATGGCAGATTTGAGGCTAAACATGATATTTCCCTAAACAGGGGCTTGCGCCCCTGGATCTGTCAGGCCTTAGCCCCAGGTTGCGCGGAACGCAACGGACACGGTACCTTCCCACAGGCTGTTGGTCAGGTCTTTGAACTCTTTCTTCGCACCAGCGCTGTCCTGAGCGGAATCAACGTAGAAGACAAATTTGTCCTGGCCGGTGATTTCAGTATCTGCCGCCGCGCCAGCGCTGGTGGTCAGGTTCCACAGGCCGGAAGAGACGCCGGTGTTAGAAGAAGAATCAACCAGCGTGGTCCACGCGGTAGATTTCGCCCCTACGGTACCGCCTACGGAGCCCAGGTCGTTTCCGCCCCAACGAGCACCCACTTTCAGCTTGGTCGCTTCACCGCCAACGCTGTACAGGGTGTTGTTTGAATCGTCGAGGATGGCTTCGAGTTTGAACGTCGTGGCAGAAGAGTGATCGCCGCGAATGGCCACATCAAACAGACCGGTATCGGTGTTGAATGATTTGGTATTTGCGCTGTAGGCAAAGTTCAGAGCACGCGTCGGGGTAACCACCAGATCGGATTCGCTGTCTTTCGTCGCAGAGGCCTGCCAGGTTGCAGAGGCCGTGGTTTCAGCAGCGTTAACCGCGCTCAGGGCAGAAACAGACAGCAGTGAGCCCAGAACGATAGCGTTCAGTTTGTTCATTTATTTAGTCCTTCAAAAAAGAATCCACATGTATAAAAAGGGGGTGCCCCTTTTTCGAGGCGGAGTATAGTCAGCCCGAAAATAGCGAGGCAATACAGAAAAATTCACTCACCTGCGTGAAAAGATGAATATAAAAATACACCCCTGGTATCTTGTTGTTACATAATGAATAAATATTCCACCGGGTGGATAATAGATATTCATCGATTCTTATCTGATGAGAAATTATCAGGACGTGGGGACAGCAACACACATCATTACAGGCAAAACCAGCCCCTTAATTAGCCATGCGTGTCTTTTTACACTGGTGATATAAAAGAAGTTAATATTGTCGAGCAACATTTCGTTGACGACACCATCGGGTGCCGCATCATCTTCAGATTTGTTCAGCTTTTTATCGGTAATATAGTAGATATTACTCCCGTCAATTTTCTCGACGCTGAGAAGGTAATTTCTGTCGATCAGATAACTTTTGCCATCCTTTCTCAGCACACCTTTATGGATAACTGTTATCGCATCGGTGCTGTTGAACATAAATAGCGTGGTTAACGACATATCGGTAGAGTCGCCCGTAGAATACGTTTTCCAGGAAACCGTATCTGACTGACAGCCAAATCCCGTCTCCTGAGGTCTCATAAAGTAAAACAACGCTAAAGCAATGATTGACAGCAGCAGTACGACGCCCAATAACACACTAAGCTTGGTCCTTGACATATTTTAACTCCCGGTCAGGCTTCTGTAAGAAAGGCAATTCTTATAGTCATCGACGCTATCCTGCTGGTAACAAACCGCAAGGAAATAGTTTTCCATCTGCGATTTTTTGAAATTTGAATAGTACGCATCAGCCGTTTGATGCTCGCAGTCGATGTGCCGGCTCGCGATGACCTCTTTCACGCGGTTAAAATAGTATTGTCGCGGCTCGAACATGTTCTTATCGACCAGGTATACCGTACAGCGATCCACTTTGCCGAGCAGATGAATGTCAGATTCTTTCAGGCTGTCCGCCGAGGAGGAGGTTTGATAAATCAGAAAGCCCGCTATTCCGGCAATGACGATCAGCATCACCACACATAGCGTTATAAACAGGGTGTGGAAATGTTGAAATCGTTTAGGGGGATCGGGATCGCGCTGCGGAATAAGCAAATCCGTCTCTTCAGCCTTAGGGAGTTCGGGCACGGGCGACGTCACCGGCGGCCTTACCGTATGGTGTTCAATATGCGCCGCCAGGCTAAATCCTTTCCCACGAATCGTTTTAATCAGCATCGGATCGCGCCCCAAAATACGAAACGCTTTTCTAATTTCACTTATGGCAACATTAAGACTGACGGAAGAACCCGAGAAGCCGTGCTCCTCCCAGACCTTTTTTATCAGGTCATCTCTGTCGAGAGTTTTACCATTATTGATGATAAGTTCGTAAAGTAAACGTGCGGCCTGGTTAGATAACTTAATGGAAGATTCCTCTTCTCCATTAACCATGATCATACCGGTGTCCACTTCATAAAGCATTGCAAGATCAATGAGATACTTCATAATGTTATTTCGCCACTGTTATAAGTTTTTGTATTTCCCTGGCAATAATAAGTCTAAAGCGGGTAGGGTCAAGTCATGTAATATTATTTGGAGGGGGGATATAGAAAACTTCATTAATTAACGATTATTAAATCATTAATTAAAATCTTTGGAAGATAACATTTGGGTTATGATCTTAAAAAAAACCTTACAGCAAGATTATAATCTCGATTACTCCGTTTCTTCGGAATAATGTTTTGTTATGTGTCATTTTGATGCAACATAATCTCGTCAAGGCTTGTATCTCAAGTCGCTATGCGCCTGGCCCGGTCACCGCGTGCTGCGCTGCAAATAACATTCATCTTATACAAAACAAACATTATGGAGTTTATCATGTTCAAATCGATCATGACCGTTTCAATGCTGGCCGCAGCCATTGCCTCTACCAGCGCGGTTGCCGCCGATAACTCAGCGGGTGGCGTAATTAACTTTACCGGGGCCATTACCGATACCACCTGTACCATTAACGGCGGCAAAAGCGCTGATTTTACCGTTGCGCTCGCTCCAATTTCGGTTAAAGACGCTGGCACCGCAGTGGGTCTGATTACGAAAAATAAGAAATCCATCGCTCTGACCTTCTCCGGTTGTTCACCTGCGGCGGGCACCACCGGTACACCGCTGAAAGTGTACTTCTCAAGCGCGGATAATATCTCCACCGACGGAAAATACCTGCTGAATAACAGCGTCAATGAAAGCGATGCCAGCGTTGCCCGTAACGTTGGTTTTGCATTAGTGGAACCGGGTTCTTCTACCCCTATTTCACTGAACCAACCTTACACTACCGATATTATGGGAACGGCCAAAGCACCAGATTCAGAAACCCTAACCCTGGATGTTTATTACTATAAAACCAACGCCACCGCGGCGACGGTTGGTGATTTAAGCTCTAACGTTACCTACACCATTTCCTATCTGTAATATCACATTATTCAGGCTCTGTTCTGGCAGAGCCTGTTGTAAAGGTTTTAATCATGCGTAAGGCTATTTTGCTGGCAATGCTGCTGTTGAGCACGGGTCACTCATGGGCCAATATTGTCATTAACGGCACCCGAATTATTTATCCTGAAAAGAATAAAGAGGTGATTGTTCAGTTAATCAATACCGGCGATGCGCCTTCCCTGGTGCAATCCTGGATTGATGACGGCGATATTAATTCAACCCCGGAAACGGCAAAGGTTCCCTTCCTGTTATCTCCGCCGGTCATTAAGGTCAACGAACATAACGGTCAACAGCTTCGCATTAAAAAACTGCCGGCAACGTTACCTGCGGATCGTGAATCGGTCTTTTTCCTGAACGTTCTGGATATTCCACCCAGACCTGAAAACCTGCAAAACCAAAATACCGTTCAGCTGGCGATTAAGTCCCGTATCAAGCTTTTTTATCGTCCGACATCGCTGACGGGCACGCTTGATGACGCCGTGGGAAAATTGACGCTGGTCGCCAACGGGCATGAATTCCGCATCAGCAATAACAGCCCGTTCTTTATTACGGTCGCCAATATTTCCCGGGGCAAAAATAAGCTTCTCGAGGAATCGCCGATGGTTTCGCCTTTTGGGCAGCTGACCGTAGCGACAAAAAACGAGGTTAAACGCGGCCAGAGCGTCCAGCTGATGTACGTAGACGATCTGGGTGCCTACAAAACACGGACCTTCACCAGCCAGTGACCGGAAAGACTCACCATGACATTGAAACAAAACAGGCTCTATCTTCTGGCAGTCTGCTCGCTTCTGCTTTCGCATAAATCAGGTGCGGTGTCGTTTGACCCTTCCCTGCTTGCTGGCGCATCCGGTGAGTCTGATTTGTCACGTTTTTACGAAAACAACGCCATGCCCGCGGGTAAGCAGGAGATGGATATCTACGTCAACGGGAGCTGGAAGGGGCGTTATAACGTGACCTACGGTGAGCAGCGCGATGACATCCGGCTTGCCTGGAAGGATGCCCAAACGCTGGGGATTAACACAAAATCCCTGCCCGCGCCCGCCATCCCCCAGGGTCAGGTGCAGCTGCACGACCTGGTGCAGGGCGGTGAAGTTAAAACCGATCCCGGTACCCTGAGCCTGGCGCTTACCGTTCCGCAGGCGGCGATATTACGCACCGAAGAGGGGTACATTGCGCCGCAGTTCTGGGACGAAGGGATCCCGGCGCTGATGCTCTCGTGGAACACCACCTGGTACAACACCCGGGCAAAAGGGTCGGCGAAAGAGACCAACGATGATTTTTATGCCGGGCTGGATTCCGGTGCGAACCTGCTCGGCTGGCAGTTTCGCGACAGCAGCACCTGGCGCAGGGCAGCCAGCGGCGACAGCAGCTGGCAAAACAACACCCGCTACCTGCGCCGCCCGCTTGCCGGGATCAAATCAAACCTGACGATGGGCGACTTTTATATCCCCGGCGATCTGTTTGATTCCCTTCGTGTGCGCGGCGTTTCGCTGGCGTCAGACATGAAAATGCGGCCCAACTCGCAGCAGGGCTTTTCACCGGTGGTGCATGGCGTGGCGCGCACCAATGCGCTGGTCAAGGTGATCCAGAACGGTAACGTGATCTATCAGGAAAACGTCCCGCCCGGCCAGTTCACGCTCGACAGCATCCAGCCCACCGGTTCAGCCGGGGATCTGCTGGTTGTGGTGCGTGAGGCCGACGGCTCACAGCAATCCTTCACGGTTCCGTTTTCCGCCGTGCCCGGTATGTTAAAACAGGGAGTGAGCCAGTACAGCGTGGTGGCGGGTAAAGTTCATCAAAATACGCTTGATGCCGAACCCGCTTTCCTGCAGGCGACCCTGCGCTACGGCTTTAATAACCTTATTACCGGCTACACCGGCACGATACTCAGCGATAACTATCAGGCCGGGCTGATCGGCACGGGCTGGAACCTGCCCTTTGGCGCCGTTTCCGTTGATGTCACCCACGCGAAAACCACGCTGCAGGATCGCACCGACAGCGGCCAGAGCTTTCGCGTGTCGTACAGCAAATTTATTGATACCACCGCCACCAACTTCACGCTGGCGGCCTACCGCTACTCCACCAAAGGCTATTACAGCTTCAGCGATGCGCTCTATTCGCGCGAAGGCTACCGACGTCTGAAAGAACAGTACGACGATTACAAAGACCAGTTTGGCGTTGCACCGGAGATGTCGCTGGGCACCTGGGATGCCCTGCGCGCCGCCCAGCCTAAAAATACCTTAACGCTCAACCTCAACCAGCGCCTGGCTGACAACTGGGGCACGGTATTTATCTCCGGCACACAGCGCGACTACTGGAACTCGCAGCAGACCACGCGCGAATATCAGGCGGGGTACTCCAACGCCATTGGCCGCGCCAGCTATACCCTGTCGGCCAGCCGGGTGCGTAACAGTGAGAGCGAAGAGGAGACGCGGTTTTACCTCTCCCTGAGCCTGCCGTTCTCGCTCTTCGACAATAACGCGTGGATCACCTCCAGCGTGACGGCCAGCGATTCCCACTATGAGCAGAGCAACATCAGCATGAGCGGCAACGCGCTGGAATCAAACCGCCTGAGCTACACCCTTTCCGGCAGCAACGCCCGGGGAGGAAATAACACCGCGAGCGTTAACACGGCGTACCGCTCCAACTTCGCGACGCTCGGCGGCTCGTACAGTGAATCTTCCGACTACCGTCAAACGGGGCTGAGCGGACGCGGCAGCCTGGTGGCGTTCCCGTGGCATGTTCTTGCCTCCAACGAAACCGGCACCACCATGACCATTGTGGATGCGCCGCAGGCGGAAGGGCTGATGGTCAACGGCGACGAAAGTATCGTGACCAACCACGACGGCGTGGCGCTGGTCCCCTACGCCACGCCTTATCGCAAAAACTCTATCACCTTGTCCGAAACGCCGGGCAGCACGGGCGCAGAGGTGCTCGGCAATATCGCAAACGTCGCCCCGTATGACGGCGCGGTGAATTACGTCCGCTTTGAGACCGACAAACGTCAGTCCTGGGTACTTCAGGCCACGCGCCAGGACGGCAAGCCGCTGCCTTTTGGTACCGAAGTGCTGGATGAACGCGGTGAGTCGGTGGGATACGTCGGCCAGGCAAGCATTCTCTATATTCGTGCCGAGCAGCCACCGCAGACGCTTAACGTTCATCTTCGTGGCGGGAAGTGTGAAATTTCCTCGCCAGCGTGGGGGTTGAACAGCCCGCCCTCTGTTTGCCATTAATCACGGAATATCACTATGATACGGTTCTTCACCTTTCTGCTGCTGGCCTGCCTGAGTACCGCCAGCTACGCCACCTGCTCCGGGGGCAGCATTGTCTATGGCACGCCGATCAGCGTGGATTTATCGGACAAGCTCAGCCCGGCGACGCCAACCTGGACGGGGAGCTTTACCACGCAGTACAGCGGTACCTTTAACTGTACAACCGGCAACAGCGAGTTCTCCTATACGCCGATTCTTTCTACCGACAGCAAATATGCCACGATCCTGGGGTTCAGCAATAACAAGTACATGGTGCGGGCGGAAATCACCAGCACCCAGGCCAATAAAACGCTGGCGGCTGGCGGGAGCCACACCGCGGCCGAGCTGAACACCCCTTTTACGGTCCGCTTCACGCTGGTGAATCAAAGCGGCACCACCCTCACGGGCGACACGGCCAACATGAGCGACGTCATGTTCGTCAGCGATATGAGCGGCATGTCCTTCTGGGAGATCATCACCTGGCCGATCAATCAGATGGTGAAAATCGTGCAGTGGCTGTTCAACGGTTTTCAGTGGCCCTACGATAACCGCGATATGTTTGGCCAGCCGATGACCATCAAATATGCGCCTAAGCTGACAACCTGCTCTTTTGATAACGCCGGGTTGACCGTAAACCTGCCGACGCTGGGTATTCCCCAGCTCAGCGCCTCCGCCCAGCCGGGGCTGACGCCTTTTACGCTGAACATGAGCTGTCAGAACGTGGGCGTGAACGGCAATTCAGACCGGGCAATTGAGATGTTTTTCTCCAGCACACAGCTGTCATCCACGGACAATTCGGTGCTGGTCGACAGCAGCAGTAGCGCTGCGCAGGGCATCGGGCTACGGCTCATCAAGCAGGATACGCCCCAGACGCCCGTGACTTTCTCGACATCCACCACCAGCCGTGGAAATGCCACCCTGATTTTCAATGTGGCAGCAGGGGCGGCGCTGAGCGAACGTTTCACGATACCGATGGCGGCGTACTACTACGCCTGGGCTCCCGCGAAAGTGACGCAGGGCAAGATCAACACCTCCGCGACGTTGAACATCATCTATCCCTGATCTGACCTGGCCGGAATGATGTGCGTTCCGGCTCACCAGGTTAGCTTCCCATCTTCCCCACGGTGTTCAGATACTTAATCAGTTCGCTGTGGCTCGAAATGTTGAGCTTTTTCATCGCGTTATGTTTCTGCGTAGCAATAGTGCTTACGGAACGATTTCGATAACTGGCGATTTCGGTGATCGTATAGCCTTCGACGATAAGGTGGATCACCTCCCATTCTCTGGCAGACAGCACCGAACGCGAGCGCGCGCCGGCGCGCATGGCCCCCTTAAGCCAGGTTGAGACGACCGGTTTTTGCTCCTGGGTTTGCATCAGCGTCTGTAATTCTTTTTTCAGCTCCGCCATGTCATCCTGCAGGCTAATGGTCAATTCAAACTTCATTTCCAGCACTTTCTTCAACAGCCCATAGTGCAGCTCCGGCACAAAAAGAACGCGCCTGACGTTTCGGGTCTTGCACAACATATTTAACCGGCTGCTGGTTTCCGTACTCCACTCCTTGTGATTAAGCAGATAATTAAATTCAGTAAAAACAAGATCCACTTCATTTTCAGCAAGCGCTTCCAGCAACTTATCCGCAGTTTCCACGAGCGTGACATGTAGCGAGTAATCAGAAAGCATATTCTGAAGCGAACAATATATTATTTCCTGAAAGATATTTATTTTATAGAACACTATCACCCTGACGGGGTTTTCACTATTTATCATGTCATTTCAGAGTTATTGTGGTGAAGAAAAAACCGATGATAGTTTATGCCCCCCTCGCTCACAACCTCTTACGCGCCAGGATTTTATCCTTCAGAATGCTAAAAATCTGAACAACTTTATTAGAATAATAGAATTTCTTCTATTTTATCCTTAACAGGCTTTTTAGCATTAAGACAAAATCGCCTTACAACCGTATTCCGCCCGTGAGGTTTTCTGAAGAAAACCGCTTAAAACCCCCATTAAAACCGTGGATTAGCACTGCTTTACACCAACCGAATCCTGGCTTAACGGCATTTAACAGGATAAAAACCTGCGCACCAGATTAATAAAAGATTAAAGAGATTATATTTCCCATTAAAACGATTTTTCAATTTTATCTTCCCCTAATAATTAGCATTCTCTTTACTCAGTCATTTCCAGTGAATTACATTTAGCCCCATCGACTTTAAATATTAAAAAGAGATTCGCTATTCTTTACGATACGGCGAAGCAGTCACCTTCTCTGTATATGGACTGATTCTTTCAGCAAAAGGAGAATGCCAATGCCAAAGAAAAAAACAATTCATGTGGCCGTCATTGATAGCTGTGAATTCACCCTGATTGGTCTGCAATGGCTGGTAAACCGCGAGCCGGATGCCCAGCAAGAGGTCGTTTTCCATGGCTTCAGCCAAATAGACGATTTTGCGCTTAGCGAGTGCCGCTTTGACATTATTATTTACGATCCGCTGAATACGCTTGATTTCAAAGTGTCAACCAATGACGATATTTTAAGCCTGAAAGAGAAACAACCTGGGGCCAAAATCTATATTTATTCCCTGTCCGTCGGCTATTTAAAATATAAACATGTGGATGGCGTGATCAGTAAAAGGGTCTCCCTGGGGGATATCAAAGCGCTGTGGCAGATCCTGATGAGCCAGACCCCGGCGGATTCCGGCCTGTATAACGTGAGCATGACTGCCCGGCAACGCGCCCCGGCGAGGCTTTCCAGCGAAGAGGCCAGCGTGCTGCGCGGCTATTCCTGCAACCTTAAAACCAAGCAAATCGCCCGCCAGTTGGGCTGTAACGTCAGGCTGGTTTACTTCTACAAGAACAATGCGATGCACAAACTTAAGGCCGTGCGTGGCCCGTCGTTCTACCAAAGCATTCGCTGGATACTGAATTAAGCATTTGACCGTGTGTCGTTTGCCTTTTGTTCCCGTGTCCGCGGGAACTTTTTTTTCGTCTTTTGAAGGGCCGTCATGTATACCGTTCTTCCCTCCCCCGTGTTTCAGCGCATCTCCGGGCTGCGGTTTCAGCCGCTGGTCGACTTACGTTCTGGTCAGGTGGTGGCGCATGAAGTTCTCGTGGAGATCCTGAACGTCAATCTGGAGGCATTCTTTGCCACCTTGCCCTCCCGCTGTGCGCTGCAGATTTTTTTCTGGCAGGCCAACACGCTTTTGCAGATGCCCGGGGCCGGTCACTACTGGCTCAACCTGCTGGCGGAACATTTCCTGGACGCGCGGGCGATTGGGCTACTGCTGAGGTTACGCCATCAGCAGCGGCTGACGATTGAGATTCAGGACCCCTTCACCCTTACCCGGATGAACGATGCTGAACAACGGCGTTTCCATGACGCGCTGAACCAGCTCAAACAGGCGGGCTGGAAAATCTGGCTGGACGACCTGACCTGGGATCTGGCAGAGGAGTACGTTCGCCTCGCGCTGCCGTTGGACGGTGTGAAAATCGATCGCTCCGCGCTCCACGCGCAGGAGGGCCCTGCCGCCCTGGTGCAGTCCGTCAGGGCCGGGATAGCAAAAGCGGTCGTTATTGAGGGCATTGAAACCTCTCAGGATCTGGCGCGCGCCTGTGCGACGGGCGCGCAGTTTGGCCAGGGTTTTCTCTGGCCAGAGAGCCGCGTTAATGCCCGCGTGCCGGTATAAGAGGCTTACCAGCCCGGAACAGCACCGCCGTTAAAGATTTTTTCCGCCGCCTTCGCCACCTCAGGCGACTGGTACGACTGGATAAATTCCTTCACCTTCTCTGCGTCTTTGTTGTCTTCACGCGTCACCACAATGTTCACATAGGGCGAATTTTTATCTTCGACAAAGACGCTGTCGTGAACCGGTGACAGCCCGGTTTGCTGGAGGTAGGTGGTGCTGATAATGGCGACATCGACTTTCGGATCGTCCAGCACGCGCGGGAGCTGCGCCCCTTCCAGCTCCATGATGTTGAGCTTTTTCGGGTTGGCGGTGATATCCAGCGCCGTCGGCAGCAGGCCAACGTCCGGCCTGAGCGTAATCAGCTTCTCTTTTTGCAGCAACAGCAGTGCGCGACCGAGGTTGGTTGGATCGTTTGGAATGGCAATGGTTGCGCCATCCTTAAGGTCATCCACCACTTTTATTTTGCGGGAGTAACCGGCCATCGGGAAAACGAAGGTATTCGCAACCGCGACCAGCTTATAGCCGTGCGCTTTGTTATCTTCCGCGAGGAACGGGCGATGCTGGAAGACGTTGGCATCCAGTTCGCCGCTGTTGGTGGCATCGTTTGGCAGCAGCGAGCCGCTAAAGCCCACCAGCTCTACGTCGAGGCCGTACTTCTCTTTCGCCACCTTTTTCGCGACTTCCGCCACGTCCTGCTCGGCGCCGTTAATCACGCCGACCTTAATGTGTTTGGCATCGCTGCCTTCCCGATCGCATCCTGCCAACAGCAGCCCCGCCAGAACCAGCGCACCCAATCGAAGTTTCACCAGACATATCCTTTTGATAAACGTTTCAGTGACTATATCGACAACGAGACGGCTGGCTAAAAAACGAAAAGGCATCAGTAAGAAGGATAGGTTATATGCGGATTTTCCCTCTCCTGCAGGAGAGGGGGAGAGCATCAGGCAGCGTGCGTCCAGTCTTCCACGCTTAACTCCTGCACCATCAGAAAAGCACGATCGTTCGTGACAATGGTGGTGCCCTGGCTGATGGCATGCGCAGCGATCAGCTGGTCGAGATCGCCCATGACGTTGCCTCTCTTTTCCATCGCTGCACGGAGCGCGCCGTAGGTGGCTGCGGCCTCGCTGTCCCAGTCGCAGACGGTGATGGTGCTCAGAAACGCCTGGATTGTTTTTTTCAGCCTCTCGCTTTGTTTTTTATCGGCACCGTAGAGCAGCTCTGCTTCTGTAATACTGGATATGCAAACGTCGTCCGGTGTCAGGCAAGCCATTCTGTTTATTACGCCTGGGTGCCTTTTAAACAGATGACTCACAATATTCGTATCCAGCATATGCCTCATCCCTGAACTCCATCCAGCGGGTCTCTTCTGGTTATGCTCTGGTTTCTCTCCTCCTTACTCAAAAAGTTTTCAGGTACAGATGTGTTTTCCAGCAGTCTGAAAAAATTATCCCAGCTCCTGGTGCTGGCGGACTTCTCCGACAGCACCACATTCCCGTCGTCATCCCGCCGGATATAAACACTCTCCGCATCAAAGGTGAATTCAGCAGGCAGCATTACCGCCTGGCTTCGCCCTCTTTTAAACAGTTTTGCTTTGCGTTCCATGGCAACCTCTGTCGGTTTATTGACCAGGCCAAAGCATGCGTCATCGCCAGAGGGCAAGACAAGCGTGACGCGTCAAATTAGGAAAGCGACTCGCAATAAATAACCGAACCCTTAACCTTGCGCCTGGCCGCGTCGTAGCGGTGCCTCGCGTAAAAACCACGACAGCGCAAACGCCAGCACCATAATCGCGGCCGCCAGCAGGAACACCGCGTGGATGGCGGAGCCGAAGGCATCAAGATAACCCAGCCTGAGCGCATCCGGCAGATGATGGATCGCCGTCGGGTTAAGCTCGCGCGGCATCTCCGCCCCTTCCGGCAGACGCTCTGCCAGGCCGGACTGCAGAACGTGGGTAAACACCGCGCCAAACAGCGCAACGCCTATCGCGCCGCCGATTGAGCGGAACAGGGTCACCCCGGAGGTTGCCACGCCATATTGATCCACAGAGACACTGTTCTGCACCGCCAGCACCAGCACCTGCATGACCAGCCCAAGCCCCATACCCAGCACGCCGGTAAACAGGTACAGCTGCCAGGTCGGAGAGTGAATCGAAATGCGCGTCAGCAGGCACATCCCCACCACGCCCAGCAGCGTGCCGAGGATCGGGAATAGCCGGTATTTCCCGGTGCGGCTGATGATGCGACCGCTGATAATCGAGGTCAGCAGCAGACCGCCCATCAGCGGGATCAGCTGAAGCCCGGCCTGCGTTGGGGTGGCATCTTTCACCACCTGCAGGTAGAGCGGCAGGAAGGTGACCGAGCCAAACAGCGACATCCCGATGATAAAGCCGATCAGGCTGCAGAGCAGGAAGCTGCGGTCGCGGAACAGCGACAGCGGAATAATCGGCTCCCACGCCAGACGTTCTTCATAGATAAACCCGGCGATACCCGTCAGGCCAAAGGCCAGGATGCACCACAGCTGCGGATCGCTCCACGGGCGTATCGTCCCGCCTTCGGTGGTGAACAGGATGATGCACAGCAGCGCCATGCTGAGGTAAATCGCCCCCAGATAATCAATTTCGTGCTTATTGCGCCTGGCGCTGCCCTGAAAAACGGCGCCAATCACCAGCAGCGCAAACAGGCCGAGCGGCAGGTTGATGTAGAAAATCCAGCGCCACGACGCGTGCTGGACGATAAACCCGCCGATCAGCGGCCCGATGACCGTCGCCAGGCCAAACACGCCGCCAAACAGCCCCTGATAGCGGCCACGTTCCGCAGGCGGGATAACGTCCGCCACGGCGGCCATGCTGATCACCATCAGCCCGCCGCTGCCCAGCCCCTGCAGGGCACGCATCAGCACCAGCTGGGTCATGTTTTGCGCCAGCCCGCAGAGTACGGACCCCGCAAGGAACAGCACGATCGCGATTTGCAGCACGATTTTACGGCCAAACAGATCGCCAAATTTCCCGTATAACGGGACCACGATGGTGGAGCTCAGAATATAGGCCGTTACCACCCAGGAGAGCTTATCCAGCCCGCCCAGTTCGCCAACGATGGTCGGCAGCGCCGTGGAAACGATGGTCTGATCCAGCGCGGAAAGCAGCATCACCAGCAGCAGCGCGCTGAACAGCAGCTTTATCGACGGCGCGTTTTGCGCAGGTTGAGTCATTACGTCGGACTCCCTAAGAGATCGCTTGAAATTAATTAATGAGATAATTAATATTCATGTAAGTGATGAATAAGATCAAGAGATCCTCAGACCATGCCAGCACAAAAGGACAATTCCGAACCGCGCCGCCCCGGTCGTCCGCGCGGCGGCAAACGCGCAGCGGCCAGCCGCGAACAGCTGCTGGATATCGCCCTGAACCTGTTTTCCCGGCAGGGGATTGCCAACACCTCGCTCAATGCGATTGCGAAAGACGCCGGCGTTACACCCGCGATGCTGCACTACTACTTCAACTCCAGGGAGCAGTTACTGGATGCGATGATAGAGGAGCGTTTCCTGCCGTTACGCAGCAGGATCGGCGCGCTGTTCGTCGAAAACGCAGACTCACCGGTCAACGCCCTCACGGAGATGGTCAAGGTTCTCGCCGAACTGGCGGAACAGCATCGCTGGTTTGCGCCACTGTGGATGCAGGAGGTCATTGGCGAAATGCCGGTACTGCGCACCCATCTGCAGGCGCGGTTTGGCGACGAGCATTATCAGGCGACGCTCGCCACCGTTAAACGCTGGCAGGCGGAAGGGAAACTGAATCGGGCGCTGGCCCCTGAACTGCTGTTCACCACGCTGCTCAGCCTGGTGCTGGTGCCCTTCTCCAGAATGCGCAACGACGAGAGGCTAAGCGACCTCTCGCCGGAGAGTATTGTGCGCCATGCGCTGGCCGTGATGGGTAGCGGGATCGGCGGTTAAAGGGCTTTCGTCAGATAGTGTCTCTGCATTCCCGGATAAGGATAATCCTGCAAAGACAGTTGCAGCTGATAACCCTGTTTTTCATAAAACGGGCGCGCCTGGAAGCTGACCGTATCCACCAGCGCGTGGGTGCAGCCTTTGCGTCGGGCTTCGTCCTCTGCCGTTTTGATAAGCTGGCTGCCGACGCCCGAGCCCCGCACGGCGTCGCTGACCCACAGGTATTCAATGTTCAGCCAGTCGCCTTTGCGCACGCCAATTAAGCCGCCCAGCATCACGCCTTTGTCGTCTCGCACATAAACGCCAATATCGCCGCTAAAGGTCGAGAGATCTAAAAATTGCCCGTTATAGGTGCGAAGCCCTGTTAATAATTCTTCTTTTTCTTCGGCCGTGACGTTATCTCTAATGCTCAGATGCATAGTTTCTCCTTATTTTCCGCGCAGTCTGAATATCTCACAGCGTAACCTTCATAAAAACTCCTTATTTTCTACATTGTTTATTCCAGGAAATATTCATTCAATATGTAAATAAAAAAAGTCTTCCCAGAAGACTTCAAAATCGTATAATGAGAACGATCATTCTCACTTTTAGGTAGCCGACGATGAGTACAAAGCTGGAAGAACGACAAAAACTGCGTCAGGACGAGATCATCACCGCCGCGCGCAGATGCTTTCGCGCCAGCGGATTTCATGCTGCCAGCATGTCGCAGATCGCCAGCGAGGCGAAGCTCAGCGTCGGGCAAATTTACCGCTATTTCAGTAACAAAGACGCGATTATTGAAGAGATGATCCGTCGCATCATCGATTCACGAATCGCGGAGATGCAGGGCAAAACGCTGGTTGAAGGGATGCCGCAGGCGCTTGCCTGGCGGCAGACGCTTAACGAAGACGATGACGCGTTGATGCTCGAAATGTCGGCAGAGGCCACGCGCAATCCGCTGGTGGCAAACATGATGATCGAAGCCGAAGCCCGCATGTTTGCTAACGCCTGTGAGCATCTGAAAAAGCAATTCCCCCACCTGAGCGATGAGCATATTCGCTGCTGCGTGGAGATTACCGCCGTGATGATCGAAGGAACAATTTACCGTCGACTCACACCCTTAAAAGTACCGTCAGAAGATTTAGAGACCCTTTATCAAAATATTTTAAATATGCTTTTCTCTGCGAAATAGTCGCATGTGAATAATTAGCGGGAACAGGTAATTCCCCATTTTTACATTTCTGGCACTGCCAGAGATGCGGTATCGCTGTGCTCTAAATAACCCTCCTCCCTGTTAAGCGATTTACAGGGCAGGCTTCGTTCACCCTGGAAAAAGATTATGAAAACCATAACAACCTCCATCGCGGCATTACTCCTCCTGACAGGGTGTGATAATGCGCAAACATCTGCTCCCCAGCATCCTCTTCCGGAAGTGGGAATTGTGACACTCATGAGCCAACCGGTCTCCGTTGTCAGCGAACTGACTGGCCGCACCACCGCCGCGATGAGCGCCGAAGTGCGCCCGCAGGTGGGCGGCATTATTCAAAAACGACTCTTCATCGAAGGTGACACAGTAAAGGCCGGGCAGGCGCTGTATCAGATCGATCCTTCCAGCTACCGCGCGGCTTATGATGAAGCAGCCGCAGCGCTGAAGCAGGCGCAAGCCCTGGTGCAGGCCGACTGTCAGAAAGCCCAACGCTATGCGCAACTGGTAAAAGACGATGGTGTGTCGCGTCAGGATGCGGAAGACGCGAAAGCGACCTGCGCGCAGGACAAAGCGAGCGTCGAGTCAAAAAAGGCCGCGCAGGAGAGCGCCCGCATCAACCTTAACTGGACCACCATCACCGCGCCGATTGCCGGACGCATCGGTATCTCTTCTGTCACCCCCGGCGCACTGGTGACTGCCCAGCAGGATACTGCGCTGGCCACCATTCGCGGGCTGGATAGCATGTACGTTGATTTGACCCGCTCCAGTGCCGATCTGCTGCGATTGCGTAAGCAAACCCTCACCACCAATCGCGATACGCTGAGCGTGTCGTTGATTCTTGAAGATGGCAGCACCTACAGCGAAAAAGGCCGTCTTGCGTTGACCGAAGTGGCAGTGGATGAATCTACCGGCTCAGTCACCCTGCGCGCCGTCTTCCCGAACCCGCAGCATCAGCTTCTGCCGGGGATGTTTGTCCGCGCCAGAGTGGATGAAGGCATCATGAGCGATGCGATCCTCGCGCCACAGCAGGGCGTCACCCGCGACGCCAAAGGCACCGCCACCGCGCTGGTGGTGAACGCAAGCAACAAGGTTGAACAGCGTCAACTGGAAACCGGTGACACTTACGGCGATAAATGGCTGGTACTGAGCGGTCTGAAAGCTGGCGACAAGCTGATTGTGGAAGGCACCGACAAAGTCACCGCCGGTCAGGAAGTGAAAGCCGAAGAGATGAAAGCCACCGGAGGAAACGCCTGATGTTTTCCCGTTTCTTTGTGCGTCGCCCGGTTTTTGCCTGGGTTATCGCCATTCTCATCATGCTCGCCGGGATGCTCGCCATCCGTACGCTGCCGGTGGCGCAGTATCCGGACGTGGCCCCGCCGTCGATTAAAATATCCGCTACCTATACCGGTGCGTCTGCGCAAACGCTGGAAAACAGCGTGACGCAGGTGATAGAGCAACAGCTGACCGGGCTGGATAACCTGCTCTACTTCACCTCCACCAGCAGCTCGGACGGGTCGGTAAGCATTAATGTCACTTTCGAGCAGGGAACCGATCCTGACACCGCTCAGGTGCAGGTACAGAACAAAGTCCAGCAGGCGGAATCGCGCCTGCCGACCGAGGTACAGCAGTCCGGGATCACCGTTGAAAAATCCCAGAGCAACTTCCTGCTGATCATGGGCGTATACGACAAAACCGACGCCGCCAGCAGCTCGGATATCGCCGACTGGCTGGTGAGTAATATGCAGGATCCGCTGGCGCGCGTGGACGGCGTCGGTAGCCTGCAGGTGTTCGGTGCCGAATACGCGATGCGCATCTGGCTCGACCCGGCGAAACTGGCGTCGTACTCGCTGATGCCGTCCGACGTGCAGAGCGCGATTGAAGCCCAGAACGTACAGGTCTCCGCCGGTAAAATTGGTGCGCTGCCTTCGTCGAACGCTCAGCAGCTGACCGCTACCGTTCGTGCCCAGTCGCGTCTGCAGACGGTCGATCAGTTTAAAAAGATCATCGTGAAGAGTCAGTCTAACGGTGCGGTGGTGCACATTAGCGACGTCGCCCGCGTGGAGATGGGTAGCGAAGATTACACCGCCACCGCGAAGCTAAACGGCCATCCGGCTGCGGGTATGGCGGTCATGCTCTCGCCGGGCGCGAACGCGCTGAACACCGCCACGGCGGTGAAAGATAAAATCGCAGAGTTCAAAAAGTCGATGCCGGAAGGCTATGACGTGGCCTACCCGAAAGACAGCACTGAGTTCATTAAGATCTCCGTTGAGGACGTTATTCAGACCCTGTTTGAAGCCATTATCCTCGTGGTAGTCGTGATGTATCTCTTCCTGCAGAACATCCGCGCCACGTTGATCCCGGCGCTGGCGGTGCCGGTCGTTCTGCTGGGCACCTTCGGCGTGCTGGCGCTGTTCGGTTACTCCATCAACACCCTGACGCTGTTTGCGATGGTGCTGGCCATCGGTCTGCTGGTGGATGACGCCATCGTGGTGGTAGAAAACGTCGAACGTATTATGCGCGACGAAGGGCTGCCCGCCCGGGAAGCCACCGAAAAATCGATGGGAGAAATCTCCGGCGCGTTAATCGCGATTGCGCTGGTGCTCTCTGCGGTATTTCTGCCGATGGCCTTCTTCGGCGGCTCCACCGGCGTAATTTACCGTCAGTTCTCGGTCACCATCATTTCGGCGATGTTCCTCTCCGTGGTAGTGGCATTGACGTTGACCCCGGCACTCTGCGGCTCGATTCTGAGCCACACCGCTGCGCATAAAAAAGGCTTCTTCGGCGCGTTCAACCGCTTCTACAGCAAAACCGAACACGGCTATCAAAATAAGGTCCTGCGCGCCCTGCGCCGCTCCGGCAGCATGCTGGCCGTTTACGCTCTGCTCTGCGGCGCGATGGGGTTCGCCATGCTGAAACTGCCTGGCAGCTTCCTGCCGACCGAAGATCAGGGTGAAATCATGGTGCAGTACACCTTGCCTGCAGGCGCAACCGCGGTGCGTACCGCAGAGATCAGCCGCCAGGTACGAGAGTGGTTCCTCACCAAAGAAAAAGCCAATACCGATGTGATTTTTACGATTGAAGGCTTCAGCTTTAGCGGTAGCGGCCAGAATGCCGGTATGGCGTTCGTCTCACTGAAAAACTGGTCAGAGCGTAAAGGCGATGAGAATACCGCTCAGGCCATAGCCCTGCGCGCCACGCAGGAGCTGAGCACCATCCGCGATGCGACCATCTTTGCCATGACGCCCCCGGCGGTTGACGGCCTCGGCCAGAGCAACGGCTTTACCTTTGAGCTGATGGCCAGCGGCGGCACCGACCGCGACGCGCTCCTGAAAATGCGTAACCAGTTGATTGGTCAAGCCAACCAGGACAGCTCGCTGCACGCCGTGCGCGCCAACGATCTGCCGCAGATGCCGCAGCTTCAGGTGGATATTGATAATAACAAAGCCGTCTCGCTGGGGCTGTCCCTGAGCGACGTCACCGACACCCTCTCCAGCGCCTGGGGCGGGACCTACGTGAACGACTTTATCGATCGCGGTCGCGTGAAAAAGGTCTACATCCAGGGCGACAGCGACTATCGCGCCGTGCCATCGGATCTCAACAAGTGGTATGTGCGTGGCAGCGACAGCACCATGACCCCGTTCTCCGCCTTCGCCACCACCCGCTGGGAGTATGGCCCGGAAAGTCTGGTGCGCTACAACGGCTCGGCGGCGTATGAAATCCAGGGCGAAAACGCCAGCGGCGCCAGTTCAGGCACGGCGATGAACAAAATGGAGCAACTGGCGAACAGCCTGCCGTCCGGCAGCACCTGGGCGTGGAGCGGTTTGTCGTTGCAGGAAAAGCTGGCGAGCGGCCAGGCAATGAGCCTGTACGCCCTCTCCATCCTGGTGGTCTTCCTGTGTCTGGCGGCGCTGTACGAGAGCTGGTCTGTGCCGATTTCGGTCATCCTCGTGATCCCGCTTGGGGTGCTGGGCGCGGCCGTTGCCGCCTCCCTGCGCGGCCTGAACAACGACGTCTATTTCCAGGTGGCGCTACTGACCACCATCGGTCTGTCGTCGAAGAATGCCATTCTGATTGTGGAGTTTGCCGAAGCTAAAGTTGCCGAAGGCTACTCCCTGACACGCGCCGCCCTGCGTGCCGCCCAGACGCGTCTGCGTCCGATCATCATGACCTCGCTGGCATTCATCGCAGGCGTGACGCCGCTGGCCGTGGCAACCGGGGCAGGTGCCAACAGCCGCGTGGCGATCGGTACCGGCATTATCGGCGGGACGCTGGCCGCGACGCTACTGGCCATCTTCTTCGTTCCCTTATTCTTCGTACTGGTGAAACGACTGTTCTCCGGTAAGCACGCAAACCGGAGGTCATAATGTTTCGTCTCTCTCTTTTAGTCGTAGTCCTGATGAGCGCAGGCTGTGTGTCGTTAGACCCAACGTATCAGCGTCCGGACGCTCCGGTCCCGGCCACGCTGCCCGGCGCGCACGGCGAGGCTAACGCCGTGGTGAGTCAGTGGCAGCAGGTCATGAACGATGCGCGCCTGAAAGGCGTCGTGACGATGGCGCTCAACAGCAACCGCGACGTACAAAAAGCGATTGCGGATATCGACGCCGCCCGCGCCTTGTACGGCGAAACGCGCGCGTCCCTGTTCCCAACGGTGGATGCAGAGCTGAGCCATACCCGCAGCCGCACGCTGGCAAGCGGCGTCGCGACAAGCGATGAAGCCAATGGCGCGGTGTCCAGCTTTGAACTGGACCTGTTTGGCCGCAATCAGAGTCTCTCCCGCGCCGCGCGTGAAACCTGGCTCGCCAGTGAATTCACCGCGCAGAACACGCGCCTGACGATGGTCAGCGAGCTGACCACGGCCTGGGTGACGCTGGCGGCGGATAACAGCAATCTGGCCCTGGCGAAATCCACCCTGGAAAGCGCTGCGAATTCGCTGCGGATTGTGAAGCGCCAGCAGGACGTTGGCGTCGCGGCGGCCACGGACGTCAGTGAAGCGATGGCGGTTTATCAACAGGCGCGCGCCAGCGTGGCGAGCTACCAGACGCTTGTGATGCAGGATAAAAACGCGCTCAATCTGCTGGCAGGCACGACGGTGCCGGACAACCTGTTGCCCGGCACGCTGGAGAGCCTGAGCGACAACGCCATCACGCTGATCCCGGCGGGCGTCAGTTCCAGCACCCTGCTGCGCCGCCCGGATATTCAGGAGGCCGAACATAACCTGTTGAGCGCTAACGCCAATATTGGCGCGGCGCGCGCCAACTTCTTCCCGACCATTTCACTGACGGCCAGCGCGGGCGTCGGCAGCGACTCACTTTCATCTCTGTTCAACCATGGGATGAAAGTCTGGTCGTTCGCGCCGTCGATCACCCTGCCGCTGTTCAGCGGTGGCAACAATATGGCGCAGCTGCGTTACGCACAAGCGGAGAAAAAAGGGTTAATTGCCACCTACGAGAAAACCATCCAGAGCGCGTTTAAGGACGTTGCCGATGCACTGGCGCGTCGTGAAACGCTGAGCGAGCAGCTTGATGCCCAGCGTGAATACGTGGCGGCGGAGCAAAAAACGCTGGATGTCGCCACGCGCAGCTATCAGGCGGGCGCGGGAGATTATCTGACGGTACTCACCGCGCAGCGCTCGCTGTGGTCTGCACAATCGTCGCTGATCGCCCTACAGCAAACCGACCTGGAAAACCGTATCACGCTCTGGCAGTCGCTCGGTGGCGGACTTCATTAACACCTTTGCCGGGCGGCGCGATGCTTGCCCGGTCTATGGGACAGATACTGATGACAAAACTCTCTTTCTCTTTTGCGGCCATACTGGGCCTGCTAACGGCAATCGGGCCCCTGTGTTCTGATTTTTATCTTCCGGCACTGCCGGAGATCGCCACCCGGCTCGACACGTCCACAACGCTGACGCAGCTTTCGCTGACCTCGGCACTGATCGGCCTGGGGGTCGGGCAGCTCTTTTTCGGCCCGCTAAGCGATCGTATCGGACGTAAAACGCCGCTGCTGTTATCACTTCTGCTGTTTGTGCTGGCTTCAGTACTTTGCGCGATCGCACAGAATATTTATGCCCTGATCGGCTGGCGCTTTGTGCAGGGCGTTGCGGGGGCGGGTGGCTCTGTTCTCGCGCGATCCATCGCCCGGGATAAGTATCACGGCACGATGCTAACGCAGTTTTTTGCTCTGCTGATGACGGTTAATGGCATCGCGCCCGTCGTGTCCCCGGTGCTCGGGGGCTTTATCGCGTCGCATTTCGACTGGCGGATGCTGTTCTGGGTGATGGCCGGGGCGGGTCTGGCGCTGCTGATTGCCAGCCAGTGGTTTATCCCTGAGACCCTCACCGATAAACAGAGCGGGGGATCGCTGGCGCGAACCACCAGAACGGTACTTAAAAATCGTCGATTCATGCGCTACTGCCTGATTCAGGCGTTCATGTTAGCAGGGCTGTTCTCCTACATCGGGGCATCCTCATTTGTGATGCAAAGCGAATATGGCCTGAGCGCAATGCAGTTCAGCCTGCTATTCGGCGTGAACGGTATCGGTCTTATCGTCTCGGCGCTGGTGTTTTCCCGTCTTGCACGGCGGCATCCGGCGGGAGGATTGATGCAAATGGGCCTGGTTCTGGCCGTGTCCTGCGCGGGGCTGACGTTGCTCTTTGCCTGGATGCAGCTTTCCGTACCAGCACTGATCGCACTCTTTTTCACCGTCGCCTTTAACAGTGGAATCAGCACCATTGCGGGTTCAGAAGCGATGAGCGCAGTCGATGCGAAAGAGTCCGGTACAGCATCGGCCATTCTGGGCATGCTGATGTTTTTATTTGGGGGGATCGCAACGCCCCTCGCCGGTATCGGCGGGGAAACGATGCTGAAAATGAGTCTCGCGGTGACGGTGAGCTATGGCATTGCATTGGTCATCGGTACTCGCTCGCAGAATGCATAAATTCATACTTTCGACTTGAATCGCTTTGGTGAATGTAACTATATATTTCAAAGAAAGCCTGTGACGTGACCGGAGGGATTGATGAAAGCTACACACCTGGTTTGCCTGCTCATCTGCATGCTGTTTGCCGCCTTCGTTCACGCGCAGGAGAAGGACAATCCGGCGAAAGAGGCCCAGATCAAACAGCAGGTGATGAAAGACATTAAGAAAACCTGCACGCCGCAGAAGAAGCAGAGCGACAAGGCGTGGCAGGCGATGATTTTATCGTCCGAGGCCAATCAGCTGCTGATCAAAAATGCCGTCACCGCCATGAAACGCGACAACCTCGACGGCTACTGGGACGCGGTGAGTCAGGTGGATTGTATGGAGGATTATTAAGGATACAGCCCGTGCTTAGTGCCGGGTGGCGCTGCGCTTACCCGGCCTACAAAACCGTGTAAGCGCCGCCGGGCAAAACGCACCCTGCGCCTTCTCAGCGCTTACGCCTTTCCGGGATAATCAAATCCCCGCGCAGCACGTACGACCCCAGCATCTGCGTTTTCTCATTCAGCCAGCTCACGATGCGCGCCGCCATGGCGTCCATGGAATATTCAATCGCCGGGATCACCGGAATGCCCGGCAGCTGCAGCGAACCGGCCAGGCTAAAGACCATGATGTCGTCCGGAACGGATTTATTAAACGCCTGCAGTTGCGGGATCACCCGCTGGGCTTCTTGTTCATCCACCACCAGCAGCGCGTTGAAGTTCAGCGTGCTCGCATTGTTGAGTAACTCCTGCAGCGCAACGGAGGACGAGGTCGCGTCCATAAAGACAAGGTTGCGGTTAAAGGGCAGGAAGTTTTTCTCCAGCGCGTGCTTGTAGCCGAGCAGCACCTGATCGGCAAAACCGCTGCCGTGCGGGTGGATCAGGGCAATCTGGCGTCGTCCCTGGCTGGTGAGAAAGTTGCAGGCCGTTTCGGCGGCAAAGGCGTGATCGAACTGAATGCTGTTGGCGTTATCGGCTTCCATGCAGTCAACCAGGATGACATTGTCCATTTCGATATCCAGCGGGAAACGCGCGCCAATCACCAGAATGTCATCGCATAACCCGCAGGAGAGCTCTTCCAGGGCGTGCATCACTTCCGCTTTGGTGTGCGCAAAGCGCAGCAGCAGATGCTTTTGATGCTGGCTGAGGTGTTTTTCCAGCGCGTAGAGATAACCCGTGGTCTGGTTGATGTTCTCCTGGGCGCAAATCACGCCGATACAGCCCGTTGACTGGCTCAGCAGCGACTGGGCAATCACGTTGGGACGATAGTTCAGCTCATCCACCGCTTTTAAAACGGCCTGGCGGCTGGCCTCTTTCACGCCACGCGATCCGCTCAACACCCGTGATACCGTGGCTTTGGACACCCCGGCCAGACGCGATACATCGTTGATTGTAGACATCTCTCTCCCCTGGCAGGCCTGGCGCACCTGCAAATTCCATTTCCGCTACGGCTCACATTATAGCCAGTACGGAGTATATCCGTTTCCGTTTTTCATGGAAACCGATTTTCCGTTTCCACTCAATTTGATGTAAAACTCGCCAAATTATGTGACACCGATCGTGATAATTAGCCCCATAAGCAACGCTTCTTGATAGCTGTCACACTTCTGTCTTTTATAAATGGAAACCGGTTTCCGTATGATGTCCAATCATCCTCGCAATAACTTTTTACATTTAGAGGAAGGATGTCGATGTTCAAGATTATGCTGTGTTGTTCAGCCGGGATGTCCACCAGCCTGCTGGTCAGCAAAATGGTCGAAGAAGCGAATGCGCGTGGGCTACCAGTCAAGATTGATGCCTACGGCGTGTCCGAATTTGACACGCAGTTTCCGCATTACCAGGTGGTGCTTCTCGGACCGCAGGTGAAATACATGTTAAAGACACTCTCAGACAAGGCGGCGACGCAAGGCATTCCGGTACAGGCCATCGAGATGATGGACTACGGCATGCAGCGTGGCGATAAAGTACTGGACTATGCTCTGTCGCTCATTGAAGCGGCACACTAAAAGGTGTTCACATGAGTTCGTTATATCAATCCATGGTCGCGGTGATTGAGCAATCGATTACCCCGCTGGCCGCAAAGCTCGGTCAGCAGAAGTATGTGATTGCCATTCGCGACGGCTTTACCGCCGCGCTGCCGTTTATGATCATCGGCTCGTTCATGCTGGTGTTCATCTTCCCGCCGTTCTCGGCGGATACGACCAACAGTTTCGCCCGCGGCTGGCTGGATTTCTCCCAGACCTACCGTGAACAGCTGATGCTGCCGTTTAACCTCAGCATGGGCGTGATGACCTTCTTCATTTCGGTGGGGATTGGCGCGAGCCTCGGACGTCAGTTTAACCTCGACCCGGTGATGTCCGGCCTGCTGGCGTTTATGGCGTTCCTGCTGGTTGCCGCGCCCTATGCCGACGGTAAGATCTCGACCCAGTATCTGTCGGGCCAGGGCATCTTCACCGCGCTGATCACCGCCATCTACTCCACCCGCGTGTATGCGTGGCTTAAGCAAAACAACGTGACCATCCGCCTGCCAAAAGAAGTGCCGACCGGCGTGGCGCGCTCGTTTGAAATCCTGATCCCGGTGATGGTGGTGATTGGCACCCTGCATCCGCTGAACCTGTTTATCGAAGCGCAAACCGGGATGATTATCCCACAGGCGATCATGCACCTGCTGGAGCCGCTGGTGTCGGCGTCGGATTCCCTGCCCGCCATTCTGCTCTCCGTGCTGCTGTGCCAGATCTTCTGGTTTGCTGGCATTCACGGCTCGCTGATTGTCACCGGCATCATGAACCCGTTCTGGATGGCGAACCTGTCGGCAAACCAGGCCGCACTGGCTGCCGGTGCCGCTCTGCCGCACGTTTATCTGCAGGGCTTCTGGGACCACTACCTGCTGATTGGTGGCGTCGGTTCTACCCTGCCGCTGGCGTTCCTGCTGCTGCGCAGCCGCGTCACACACCTGCGTACCATCGGTAAAATGGGCGTGGTGCCCAGCTTCTTTAACATCAACGAACCGATCCTGTTCGGCGCGCCGATCATCATGAACCCGATGCTGTTTATCCCGTTCGTGTTTGTGCCGCTGATCAACGCCTGTCTGGCCTACGGTGCCACTAAGCTCGGCTGGCTGGCGCAGGTGGTGTCGTTAACCCCATGGACCACTCCCGCACCGATTGGTGCCTCGTGGGCGGCGAACTGGGCATTAAGCCCGGTGGTGATGTGCGTGGTCTGTATGGTGATGTCCGCGCTGATGTACCTGCCGTTCCTGCGTGCCTATGAGCGTACGCTGATGAAAAACGAAGAGCAGAAAGCCCAGGCCACCGTCGGCGTCGCTGAAACCGCAAGTCATTGAGTCAAAGAGGACGCGTCATGAAATACACATTTCCCGATCGCTTCTGGTGGGGCAGCGCAAGCTCCGCTCTCCAGACCGAAGGGACACGAGAGGGGGAAACCACGTGGGACTACTGGTTTGCCCGCGAGCCGAACCGTTTTCATAACGGCGTGGGGCCGCAGCAGACCTCCACGTTTTATCAGCACTGGAAAACGGACATTCAACTGTTAAAGCAGCTGAACCACAACAGCTTTCGCACCTCAATAAGCTGGGCGCGCCTGATCCCCGACGGTATCGGTGAAGTGAACCCGCAGGCGGTCGACTTTTATAATCAGGTCATTGATGAGCTGATTGAACAGGGCATCACGCCGTTTATTACCCTGTTCCATTTCGACATGCCGATGGCGATGCAGGAGATCGGCGGTTGGGAAAACCGCGACGTGGTGGACGCTTACGCCCGCTACGCGCAGATCTGCTTTGCGCTGTTCGGCGACCGCGTGCTGCACTGGTTTACCTTCAACGAGCCAATTGTGCCGGTGGAGGGCGGTTATCTGTACGACTTCCACTATCCGAACGTGGTGGATTTTCGTCGTGCGGCTACCGTGGCGTATCACACCGTGCTGGCCCACGCGAAAGCGGTTCAGGCTTACCGCGCCGGGCCTTATGCCGGGGAAATTGGCATCGTGCTCAACCTGACGCCCTCCTACCCGCGTTCGCAGAACCCGGCGGATGTGAAGGCGGCGCACATTGCGGATCTGATGTTTAACCGCAGCTTCCTCGACCCGGTGCTTCGCGGCGTGTATCCGGCAGACCTGGTGGCGCTGTTGAAAGCGTACGACCAACTCCCCGCCTGCAAGCCGGAGGACCGCGCCCTGATAGCGAAAGGAAAAATCGACCTGCTCGGCGTGAACTACTACCAGCCACGGCGCGTGAAGTGTCGCGACAGCGCGGTAAACCCGCAGGCGCCGTTTATGCCGGAGTGGTTCTTTGACAATTACGAGATGCCGGGCCGCAAGATGAACCCATACCGCGGCTGGGAAATCTACGAGCCGGGTATTTACGATATTCTGGTTAACCTGCGCGACAACTACGATAATCCTCGCTGCTTTATTTCTGAAAACGGTATGGGCGTCGAAAATGAACAGCGCTTTATTGAAAATGGCCAGATTAACGATCAATACCGCATCGATTTTATTTCTGAGCACTTAGCGTGGCTGCATAAAGGTATTAACGAAGGATGCAATTGCCTTGGCTACCATATGTGGACCTTTATTGATAACTGGTCCTGGTGTAATGCCTATAAAAATCGTTACGGATTTATTCAGCTCGACTTAGAGACGCAGCAGCGCACCCTCAAAAAAAGCGGCGAGTGGTTTGCCACCACTGCCTTGAATAACAGTTTTGATAAAGAGTAATTATGATGATCGTATTAGAAGATGCCGTAATGGAAATTATCGTCAACGCCGGTCAGTCCCGCAGTTTGTGCTTTGAAGCGCTGCACGCGGCGCGCCAGGGCAACCTTGACGAAGCCAAAAGCCTGCTGCGCGAAGCCGATGGCTATGCGCGCCAGGCGCACAAAATGCAGACCAAACTGATCGAGCAGGATGCGGGAGAAGCCCGCCAGCCGATGACCTTAATTATGGTGCACGCCCAGGACCATTTAATGAATTCCCTGCTGGCGCGTGAATTATCGGAAGAAATTATTCATTTATACCAGAGATAATCTATGGCGAAATAACGTTAGCGTAATACCTCTGTACCTAAAATAGAGATCCACTTGTTCTGATGATAGCGACATACTCTGTCAGATCGGAGCGGGATGGTTATTGTCTGAATAAAATTAAACTATATTGAGATAACCATGAATACGATTAAAAAACTTCCATTAACAATGGCGGTTATCGCCGCGCTTTGCCCCATTTCCGTACTCGCGCAAGAATTTACGCAGGAGCAAATCGACGCCATTGTGGCCAAAGCGGTGGACAAAGCCCTGGCAGAACGTCAGGCCAAAATGGATGCCGCCGTTGCCAAAAAAGCGGACGTGGTGACCGAGCCGCAAAGCGCGGCGCAATCCCCGGATATGGCGATCCCGTTCGGGGTGAAATTTACCGGCTACGCCCGCTACGGCGCGCACTTCCAGGCCGCCGACCAGAAATACGTGGCGGTAGACGGCTCCTACAACGGCGCGTCCGCGATTGGTCGTCTGGGCAACGAAGGCAACGGCGGTGAATTCCAGCTTTCCAAAGCCTTCAAAGGTGACAACGGTGCCATCTGGGACATCAACGTGATGATCGACCACTGGGGCGATGAGGTTAACCTGAAAAAAGCCTACGCCGGTGTGACCAACATTATGGCATCGAACCCGAACGCCTATTTCTGGGCGGGGCGCGACTTCCACCAGCGTCCGCAGCAGGGCATCAACGATTACTTCTGGATGAACCACGACGGCCAGGGTGCCGGGGTGAAGAACTTCGACATCGGCGGCGTGCAGTTTGACGTGGCGGCCGTGGCGGCGGTGGAATCCTGTAGCCCGGAAGTGATGGAAGATGAAGCGAACCCGTCGCGCATCACCTGTACCGGCGGCTCCGGCACGGGCGACAAAGGCAACTACGCGGCAACCTCTAAAATCCACGGCATGAAGCTCGGCCCGATCGACCTGGAGCTGTACGCCAACTACGGCTTTGACTCGAAGGCCATTGAAAGCGACGAGCGCCTGAACGCCTGGCAGGGCGGCGTGGTGATGAGCCACACCAACGACAGCGGCGTAAACAAGGTGATCGCCCGCTACTCGGATAACTCGGACAACAGCGTCTTCAACAAAACCGAGGATCTGACCACGGTCTACGCCAGCTTCGAGGGGCTGTACAAATTCACCCAAGCCACGCAGGTGGAGTATATCCTCGCCTTCCACGATTACGACAACAGTCGTGATGACACCGACAACCGCAAGAACTACAACGCCATCGTCCGCCCGATGCACTGGTGGAACGACGTCCACTCGACCTGGCTGGAAGCGGGCTGGCAGCACGTTGATTACGACAACGGCGGCGATAATAAGGGCTGGAAGCTGACCCTGTCGCAGAACATGTCTATCGCCATGGGGCCGGAGTTCCGCCCGATGCTGCGTTTCTACGTCACCGGCGGCAAAGTGGATAACGAACGCACCGCCCGCGTGAACAATACCAAAGACGAAACGCTCGACGATTTCAACGTCGGCGCGATGTGGGAGGCGTGGTTCTAATACGACGCCGTTTGTTTCGCCCGGCGGCGCTGCGCTTGCACGGGCCTACAAAACCTTGTAGGCCAGGTAAGCGCAGC
>Ga0308162_1000199_pt1 | contig 74037 bp, 65 predicted proteins | sample PhySR2_FD_201370 | JGI IMG/M metagenome (GOLD analysis project Ga0308162, IMG submission 201370) | Phyllosphere microbial communities from UC Gill Tract Community Farm, Albany, California, United States - DLSLS.R2 | ecosystem: Host-associated > Plants > Phyllosphere > Unclassified | place: USA... | reverse complement strand
CCTATATTTTCCTAGGCGGTTCTGGGGCAACATTGGGGTTAATTCTGGCGATTTTTATTGCATCGCGTCGCGCTGACCATCGTCAGATGGCAAAGCTAGCGTTACCCTCAGGGTTATTTCAAATCAACGAGCCTATTCTTTTTGGCTTACCGATTATTATGAACCCAATCATGTTCATCCCTTTTATTCTGATCTCACCACTGTTAGCCGGTATTACGGTGGCAGCCTACTATTTTGGCATTATCCCGCCGATGACCAATATTGCCCCTTGGACGATGCCCACAGGCTTAAGCGCCTTCTTTAATACCAATGGTAGTGTGGCAGCCTTTCTCTTAGCCATCGTTAATTTAGGGGTTGCAACCTTGGTTTATCTGCCCTTTGTGATGATTTCGAATAAAGCGCAAGCCGCTCTAGAACAGGAAGAAACGGAAGAAGAGATCGCTAACGCTTTAAAATTCTAATACCGAGAGGCTGTCGACTATCGGTTACGCCTGATTAATGAGGAAACAGTATGTTTGATTTGAATACAGTAGAACCTGACCACACCGAGACGAGTGATCTTGAAGAAATTGTTATGGGCTTAATTATCAATGCCGGCCAAGCGCGCAGCCTTGCTTACTCGGCATTAAAGGAAGCGAAACAAGGTCAGTTTATCGTTGCTAAAGAGATGATGGAAAATTCTCGACAAGCATTGAGTGATGCACATCGTGTACAAACGCAGTTGATTGAAAGCGATGCAGGGGAAGGCAAAGTGAAAGTGAGCTTAGTATTAGTTCATGCTCAAGATCATTTGATGAACGCAATGCTGGCCCGTGAACTCATTGCCGAAATGATTGAACTCTATGAAAACATGAATTGATTTTCCCTAGGCTAGGTCGTCGAAAATGATCATGACAGAAATCCCTATCGCGCGTGAGCATCAACTGTTTAATGGACACAATTTCCATGTCTTTATTTTCACTAAAACGGAGAGCGTGAGTGGACTTCATCAACACGATTACTACGAGTTCACTATCGTCTTAACCGGACGTTATTATCAAGAAATTGATGGACAACGGGTGCTTTTAGAACGTGGGGATTTTGTCTTTATTCCTGTCGGCTCACAGCATCAGAGTTTCTATACCGCTGGCGCGACGCGTATTCTTAATGTGGGGATCAGTAAACGTTTTTTTGAGAAACATTTTCAATCGCTGTTTCCTTGCGAGTTTACGGCAGCCCAGGCCTATGCCATTGACACGCACTTTCTTGCTCATATTGAGTCGGTGATTACCTCTCACCATTTTCGCGAAAACGAGTTTGATGAGTTTATTGAAGTTGTCTGTTTTTATATCACCAATCGTTTAAGACATTACCGTGATGAACCGATCAGGGATACGGTTCCGCTCTGGTTAAGAAATACGGTTGAAGCTATGCACGACAAGCTGAAATTCGGTGATGCCGCGCTAGAGAATATGGTGCAGCTTTCAGGGAAAAGCCAGGAGTATCTCACCCGAGCCACTCAGCGTTTTTATAGTAAAACACCGATGCAAATTATTAATAATATTCGTATTAATTTTGCCAAAAAACAGCTGGAAATTACTAACGCTTCAGTCACTGATATTGCATACGAATCCGGATACAGCAGTCCAAGCTTATTTATTAAAACATTTAAAAAATTTACTTCTTTTACACCGAATAATTATCGAAACAAGATAAACAGTTGTAATGAAGAGTAACTCAGCAAGCGTTTGGGTGGGCGACGATTTCTTTAGCAGAAAATAGTCGTCAATAAAATTGACCAAATAAGGAAAATAAAATGAGCCAAAAATTAAAAATTGTGACTATTGGTGGCGGAAGTAGTTATACCCCAGAACTACTGGAAGGGTTTATTAAACGTTATCACGAACTCCCTGTCACTGAGCTCTGGTTAGTCGATGTCGAAGAGGGACAAGAAAAGCTGGATATTATTCATGCATTGTGTGAAAGGATGATTGAAAAAGCCGGTGTGTCGATGAAGGTATTTAAGACCTTAGATCGCCGAGCCGCCTTGCAAGGTGCCGATTTTGTGACCACTCAACTGCGTGTTGGACAGCTGCAAGCGCGTGAAAAAGATGAACGAATTCCACTTAGCCATGGTTATTTAGGCCAAGAGACCAATGGAGCAGGGGGGCTATTTAAAGGATTACGTACGATTCCGGTCATTATCGATATCGTTAATGATGTGCAAGAAATTTGTCCAAAAGCTTGGATCATTAACTTTACGAATCCAGCCGGAATGGTGACAGAAGCTATCTACCGCCACACTCGTTTTGATCGTTTTATTGGGGTCTGTAATATTCCAATCGGTATGAAAATGTTCATCACCGATGTTTTACGCCTAACGCCAGACGATGACCTCAAAATAGATTTATTCGGCCTTAATCACCTCGTGTTTGTTCGGGACGTATGGGTGAATGGTCAATCGCGGTTTGATGAACTGCTTGAAGGGATTGCTAGCGGTACGTTAAGTGCCAACTCAGTTAAAAATATTACTGATTTAGCCTTCAATGAGGGGCTTATTCGCTCATTACGCTTGATACCTTGCTCTTATCTTCTTTATTACTTCAAGCCAAAAGAGATGCTCGCCATTGAAATGGGCGAATATTATAAAGGCGGGACTCGTGCCCAAGTGGTTCAACAAGTCGAGCATCAGCTTTTCGAACTTTACAAAAACCCTAATCTTGATGTAAAACCAAAAGAATTAGAACTTCGCGGGGGAGCTTATTATTCGGATGCCGCCTGTGAAGTGATTAATGCAATTCACAATAATAAACAGACTGAGCATTACGTTAATATTCCTCATAAAGGTCATATCGATAATATCCCTGCTGAGTGGTCGATTGAGATAACCTGTACTTTAGGTCAGGATGGTGCGCAGCCTACCCCACGTATTACGCATTTCGATGAGCAAGTATTAGGGCTTATTTATACCATTAAAGGCTTTGAAGTGGCGGCAAGTGAAGCGGCGATGAGTGGCGATTTTAATAAAGTACAATTAGCCCTAAATCTTAGCCCACTTATTCATTCTGATAATGATGCCGAGCGCCTCGCTCGCGAGATGCTCTTAGCCCATGAACGGTGGTTACCCCATTTCGCAAAAACGATTAAGGATTTAAAAGTTTCAGAGGGAAACTAAATGACACCTTTATTAGTAGTCAATGCTGACGATTTTGGGCTGAGTAAGGGGCAAAATTATGGGATCATTGAGGCCCATCGGCAGGGGATCGTCACGTCGACAACGGCGATGGTGAATGGCGAAGCTATCGTACATGCCACCGAGTTATGTCAGCAGGTGGCTGAATTGGGGGTCGGCATGCATTTTGTATTGACCTTAGGAAAACCGTTATCGGCGATGCCGATGCTCACAAGAGAAGGTCAGTTAGGTAAGTGGGTATGGCAGATGGCTGAAGAAGGCCGATTACCGCTTCAGGAAATCAATCAGGAATTAGCCAGCCAATATCAGCGTTTTATTGAGCTATTCGGTTGTCCGCCTACACATATCGATAGCCATCATCACGTACATTTCATTCCGGAAATTTACGATATCGTGGATCGTTTTGCCCGCGAGAGAGATATCCCTATTCGTCGCGATCGACGCTCGTCAGCGGGCAATACTTCGGTGCAGCCTGCTGCCAGAAGTAGCGAAGGATTTTCCAGTGAGTTTTATGGTGATTCTCTCTCGGAAGCATTATTTTTAAAAATACTCGATGATTCACTGCAACACGGGGAAACGACGTTAGAAGTGATGTGCCACCCTGCCTTTGTGGATGCCACCATTAAAAAGAGTGCGTACTGTTATCAGCGGTTAGTGGAATTGGAAATATTGACTTCAGCTTCATTAAAAAAGGAGATCACTCAACGCGGTTACCGTCTGACTAATTTTAAAATGATATAACTAATCAATACTGTTTTATTAATTTAATGACGTTGTTATTAACGGCTGCCTTTAATGATTGACGCTGATATTAGTTTAACTATCAGTTTGGTAATCGCTTTTCTAAAATTAAGGCAGTTATTCCTTTACATTCTATTAGGATAGCTATTTATGCGTACAATTAAAGGATTATCTCGTACGTTATGTTTATGTATTTCCGGGGGGGCTGTTTTTTCTGGGGGAATATTTTCACCGGAAGTCAGTGCAGCAGGATTTATTGATGATTCGACGTTAACTGGTGGAATCTATTATTGGCAGCGTGAACGTGATCGTAAGGATGTGGCCGATAATGGAAAGTATAAAACAAATCTTTCCCATTCTACATGGAATGGGAATATAGATTTTCAATCCGGCTATGCGGGAGGTTTCTTTGGCATTGATATTGCAGCCTTTAGCGCAATTGAAATGGCAGAAAATTCTGCCAGTGGCCATCCTAATGAAATCGCCTTCTCGTCGAGTAATAAAGCCTACAGTGAAAACTTTAGTGGGGATAAAAGCGGCCTCGATCTTTATAAGGCAGCGGCGAAATTTAATTATGGGCCAATATGGGCGCAAGCCGGTTATATTCAGCCAGCAGGGCAAACGTTATTAGCACCGCATTGGAGTTTACTACCAGGCACCTATCAGGGGGCTGAGGTTGGAGCAAAAATTGATTACGGTCAGGCTGGATCCTTAGCGTTTTCGTATATTTGGGCAAATGAATATAAGTCGCCGTGGCACCTTAAGATGGATCATTTTTACCAAAATGATCGACAATCTAAGGTGAAGTATCTGCACTCTGTAGGCGCTAAATATGATGTAAAAAACGGCCTTGTTTTAGAAGCGGCACTGGGGCAGGCCGAAGGGTATATTGACCAATATTTTGCCAAAGCGAGCTATCAATTCGACATCGCCTCTTCCCCTCTGCGTACCAGTTATCAGTTTTATGGCGCGCGGGATAAAGCCAAACCCGGGGAGAGTAATGATATTTACGACGGAACCGCATGGTTACAGGCATTAACTTTTGGCTATAAGGTTGACGACGTCCTTGATCTCCGTTTAGAAGGCACTTGGGTAAAAGCCGAGGGGCAGCAGGGCTATTTTTTACAACGCATGACCCCGACCTATGCCTCCTCTAATGGGCGCTTGGATATCTGGTGGGATAACCGTTCTGATTTCAACGCGAACGATGAGAAAGCACTATTCATTGGTGCGATGTACGATCTGAAAAATTGGGATCTCCCCGGTTGGTCTGTCGGCGCGTCCTACGTGTATGCGTGGGATGCCAAACCTGGCAGGATGTCTTTGCCCGATGCGTATTACAACCCAAGTCATCGGTTGAAAGAGTCGGCCTACAGCCTCGACGCCAGTTATACGATCCAAGAAGGGCGCGCGAAAGGGACAATGTTCAAATTACATTTCACCCGTTACGATAATCATTCCACTATCCCAAGTTGGGGAGGCGGTTATGGCAATATTTTCCAAGATGAACGTGATGTGAAGTTTATGGTGATAGCGCCATTTACCCTTTTTTAAAAGCGTGAATGCCCTCTGTTGCTCGCACTCCTTAAGCTTAATCGAGGTCATAGATATCGCATAGAATAGCGTCAGCAACCTCTAACGCTATGTATCGTGCTTATCGATACTCTTAGGCATGTTAATACCGACAGTAAGTAGGCGAGCAATATTTTCCGTCGTAAACGCGACGTTTTTTTCTCCCTCTTTTAGCGCCTCACCGAGAGGGCCAGCTTGCCGCAAAATACCGAATATGGCTGTAAAATTCTCATCATAAAGGCTCTCAACACCTTCACCGATAGCACCCGCTAAGGCAATTACAGGAGTGTGAGGAGAGACTTTTTTAGTAATATTGGCCACACCGTAAGGTGTTTTACCGAATTTTGTTTGATAATCGATACTGCCTTCTCCGGTCAATACGACATCAGCCCCTATGATTTTTTCAGCTAATCCTGTGAACTGAATAACGATATCAATCCCTTGTTGTAAATGTGCCGGAGTAAAAGCGAGTAAACCGGCACCCAAACCACCGGCAGCACCTGCGCCGGGAATCGTCGCGACAGAGATCCCTAACTGCGTATTAATTTTTTCTGCATACATTTCGAGATTTCTGTCTAGCGTTTGAATCATCTCAGGCGTTGCCCCTTTTTGTGGTCCAAATACCGACGAGGCACCATTAGGTCCAGTTAGCGGATTGGTGACATCACAAGCGACGATAAAGTCAGTCTCGGCGATGCGTGGGTCGATATCACTCATGTCGATACTCGCTATCTTATGTAAATTACCCCCTCCTAAACCGACCTCATTACCCTGTGAATCCGTAAATTTGATACCCAAAGCACAGGCCATACCTTGTCCGCCGTCATTGGTTGCACTTCCACCCAGACCAATAATAATTTTTTGTACACCTAAGTCGAGAGCCTGTTTGATCAGTTCTCCCGTCCCATAAGTGGTGGTGAATAGAGGGTTACGATTTTCTTCAGTGGTATGCGTAATGCCACTCGCCGATGCCATTTCTATTACGGCCGTTTCACCGTCGCCGAGTAAGCCAAATTCAGCCTGAACCTGATGATGAAGGGGACCCATCACCTCAACGTTGATAATCTTGCCCTGTGTCGCATCGACTAATGATTGCACCGTGCCTTCACCGCCATCAGCCATCGGTACCTTAACTATTTCGCAATCGGGGAAGACACGTCTCAGCCCTTTTTCCATGCTGTTTGCAACTTGTAAGGCCGTCATGCTCTCTTTAAAAGAGTCGGGGGCGAGGACAAATTTCATTAAAGCCTCATTATAGGTTAGCCATCGATTAGATGGCTGCGATAAGTTAAAAAAGTCGGTAAACAATCATTATAGCGTGAGGTTGGAAATTATAGGGTAATTAATAACCACTTAGGTGGTCGAACACTCATTTAGCTAATTTTAGTCAAGTGGTAATGACAGCTTTACTTAAGTGAGGGGAGTCGGTTAGTAAATATTAGGTAGTCGTCCGCCAATCTAGCAAACCAGAGATTTATGGGCCTAGTTGTAAATTTCGATATGTTCACATGTACTATGCTGATTACTACAGATGAAAATTTTATTTATACCATTGCCGTCCTAGAACAGGGGCGCTTTAACATTAAATTAGTTACCAGCAACGATGGCTGGCAACTAGATTTTCTAATTTAAAGCAGTATGAAAGTGATGAGTGATTATTCATCATTTCCATCTAAAATTAATGTAAAGGTGGCGTGTTGAGTAGTCTTTGGTAATCCATCATGACTCCGCCATCAAATACTTTTATTTCCTTTTGATTACCCTCAATTCACTATACCTAAAATAACAGGGGCAGTTGCAGAATCTGTCGGTTCTGAATATCTTGGAAGTTCCGCACAGAATCTAGCCGAAAAAGTTCATCGGAAATTGGAGAAAAAGAGTAATGAAAAATAAAAAAAGTAAGCTCTTATTATCATTGATCACTGCGTGGATAGTTGGTCTTTTCATTACCCTTGTAGGTGGTCGATTACTTATATCTCTGGCATCCTATTTTTTAGTAGGTGATTTTGATCGAAATAACTTAATCAGAGGAACTGAGATATCAATCGGAAGCGGGATTATTATTGGTGTGGGGCAACACCTCATGTCGAAAGAGAAACAGGCCCCGCCCTTAAATCCCAAGTAACATACGTAAATCCCGGCCTATAGAAGCCGGGACTTAGCTATCAAATCAAGCCAGTTATCCTTCACCAGCCAGATAATCAACTGCCCCAGCTTCCAATACTTACAGAAAAACGGTGAGTGAATTGAGCGAAACGGAGAAATAGACGGTTTCGGCACTGGCGATGCTGGTAGCAGGACTAGCCGGCGGCTTGATTGGTGGCAGTAATGCTGATGCCATTGCAGGGGCGAAGATAGGTAAGACGGTAGTTGAGAATAATTGACTGAGTGGCCTGGAAGGCTTCGGTAGTGGCTTCCAGAATAATGTCCAGGCCCAGGGATCGCTGGTAAATAATACCAATCTAACTGAGGAGAATGGCAAAGTAATTAATCCGGCAACACCAGAGCAAATTAAGTATGCTTCGGACAAGCTTGTGACGGGGCAATTACCTCCCGGACAGAATGCCGCTACAGGGTTAGTATGGCAATCGTTGCTGATAGGTGCTCAACCTGATGGGAAAGCCTATTTGAGCTCAATCACAAATACATGAAATATCCCCAAACTAAAAAGTAATCGATTACTTTCTGAGGTAGATTATTGAATATAGAGTTAACAATTAAGGGTACATAATGTTTAGACGCTTACTTTCAAGTTCACTATTACGGGTTTGCACCTCATTATCTGTACCGGTGATGGCGACCGGCGAAAATATTGCTCTGCAAATGTATAGCCTACGCAATGTCGGGTCCCTTGAAGAGCAATTTGCAATGGCTCACCGTGCTGGCTTTAAATACGTCGAAGTGGTCGAGACCCCTGATGTAAGTGCTGAGCAGCTGAAAAGAACTCTACAACATAATGGGTTAACAGCAATTTCTGCACATGTTCAACTTATCTACCTAGAAAAAAACTATGAGCAGGTCGTTAAGTATAATCAGGTAGTCGGAATTAGTACGATTGTCGTCCCTTGGATCGAACCGCAAGACCGCCCTGATAGTTTTCAAGCCTGGGTGCAGTATGCAATACGTTTGGATGTGATGGGTGAAAAGCTTCGGCAGAGTGGAATGCAACTCGCCTATCACAACCATAATTTTGAAATGAAAAAGTATGAAGGGATAACCGCATTAGAAATTATTCTTAACCACTCCTCTTCGCAGAATCTTAAATTGGAAATGGATGCGGCTTGGGTATCGCGGGGAGGTCAAGATCCGCTTCGCTTTATCAACGCTTATCCCCAAAGAATTTTTGCGTTACATGCCAAAGATAATGCACCAATAGGCGTGCGGGATGATGAAATGAACTTTGCTCCGGTTGGGGAAGGGCTATTGGATTGGCCGTCGATCTTACCCGCCGCGCAAAAAAATGGTGTGAAATGGCTGATCATCGAACATGATAAACCTAAGGATGCGTGGAGCGTGATTACCACATCACTTAAAAATCTTCAGCACGCTTTAGCAAAAATAAATTAATGGTTCGATTAAGCGCTGGCGCGTTTAACCAAATGCGCCTGCATAATGACACGCTCTGCTGGCTTTTCCGGCTGTTCAATTCTTTGCTGAATCAGCCTGAATGCTTCGCGGCCCATTTCACGCGAGGGTTGTGCCAGAGTGGTCAGTGGCGGATAAAACATCTCAGAGATTTCAGTACCGTCAAACCCGACCACTGCGATGTCCTCAGGCACAGATAAGCCAGCGGCTTGTATAGCTGCCATTACTCCAGCGGCGAGCGTATCTGATACCGTAAAGATAGCATCGGGCTGTTCATTTTCTGCCAATAAACGCATCGTTGCTTCCTTACCGGCACTAAAGCTTAAGGCATCGGCGTAACTAATGGCTTGCCAGCTTAAACCCTGTTGTGCCAACTGTTGCACGTAGCCTTGTTGACGTAACCGCGCATAGTTGTAACTCAGATCGTGATTAATCATCGCGATACGCCGGTAGCCGGCTTTCGCTAAATAATCCACTACCGCCTGTGCGCAGCTAATGTCGTCAATACCCACACAAGAGGTCTCGCCGTTATCGGAGTATTCGGCACACTGTACCCAAGGTGTATTGCGGATTAGCTGGCTCATCTCCGGTAACTTACTAAAGGCATTCATTGTAATAACACCCTCTACCATTTTTCCCGACAGCAGACCTAGACTTGATCGCGAGCGTTCAATCTCGGAGCCTGAGTTACAGAGCAGAATACGAAAGCCATTTTTTTCAGCTTCCTCTTCTATTCCTTTAACCACTTCGGCACAGAAAGGGTTAGATATATCCGACACCATGACTAAAATCATCAAGCTGCGCGCGGTGCGTAACTGACGAGCCAGTAGATTGGGTTGATAATTACTTTCCGTGATCGCTTGCAGGACCTTTTTACGATTTTTTTCTTTAACCGTACTGTTATTATTCAGCACCCGCGAGACTGTCGCGACGGAAACGCCTGCTAGCCGGGCAATTTTCTGTATGGACATTTGTCGATCCACAATGAAGAGAGTGTAGATAGCGTAGCATAATATACTCTGAGGGTCAGTGAGCTCACTGACCCTCAGAGTATGATTAACCTGTTAATATTCTACGGATACCCAGGCTTGCTGCCGATGGCTTTGTAAAATAGCATCCACCACCGCCATGATCTGTGCGCCATCGTGAAAGGTGGCATAGTGAGCGGTAGAGGGGGTTGGCGGTTTCCCTTCGGCAACGGCCAAATAAAATTCTCTCATCATCGCACTAAAGGCATCTGGCCAACCCTCAATATGCCCTCCCGGGAAACGCGCGCGATCTGCGATATCCGCATTCATTAGTGAAGGATCATCTGATAATTGTTGATTGGCTTGATGACGAAAGCCTGACCAGAGATATTGCGGGCTTTCTTGATCCCAAGCTAGGCTGGATAAGCTGCCGTTGATTTCGAAATTCAGCCTATTTTTTCTTCCCGCAGCAACTTGCGAGACGCTAAAGCTTCCCTTACTGCCATCATCAAAGCGAAATAAAATAAAGCCCATATCTTCAGTAGTGACCTTACGAGGCTCATAATGGGCGTGCTTATCATGTCCGCCAAAGGTTGAGGACGAGGTGACGCTGGCTTGGCGTGTTGGCCAAACAATGGCTAAATCTGCCATCACCTCGACAATTTTTCGTCCGGTCACAAATTGCACGGTATCACACCAATGAGAACCGATATCGGCGACAGTGCGTGATGCACCGCCTTTTTCTGCATCTACTCGCCAGTTATAGTCTGTTTCTTCAAGCATCCAATCTTGTAGATAACTGCCCTGCGCACTGAAAAGCCTGCCTAATTGTTGATGGCGAATCATACTTGCGGCTTGTTGTACCATGGCAAACTGTCGATAGACAAAGCTGACCCCATGAATGACACCGGCTTCCTCAACCAGCGCTTCAAGCTCTTTTGCTTCATCAAGTGTCATGCTCAGGGGTTTTTCTGAGAAAACATGTTTTCCAGCGTTGATGATTTGTCGATTGATCTCAGCATGTAAGTGATTTGGCGTACAATTGTGTACCACATCCAGCCCGTCATGTTGTAAAAATTCTGCTACATCACTGTAAGCGTGAGGGATATGTAGCTCGGCGGCATGCTGTTCGGCAATGTCCTGACTGCTATTACAGACAGCAATAATATTCACATTACCAAGGCGCCGTAGTGCTTCAATGTGTGCGGTACCAATAAATCCGGTACCAATAATACCGACATTAATCATTAAAAACTCCTTCTTGGAAAATATTCACTGACTGGAACCCATCACTTATCGAGAGGCAAAATCATCAAAATCATGAGCAGCAACGGGGATAATATGATGCTGAATAAATTGCGCGCCTTCTTTCGCACCGGTATCGCTATCCTTCAGGCAACATTCCCACTCAAGCACCGCCCATCCGCCATAATCATATTGCGCGAGTTTGCTGAAAATCCCTTTAAAATTGACCTGACCGTCGCCCAGTGAGCGAAAACGACCAGGGCGGTTGATCCAACGCTGATAACCGCCATAAACGCCGCTCCGGCCATTAATCAGGTATTCGGCATCTTTTACGTGGAAAGCTTTAATCCGCGAATGGTAGATATCTATAAACTGCAGATAATCAAGGTGTTGCAGTAGCATATGGCTGGGGTCATAGAGAATATTGCAACGAGGATGGTTATTCACCGCAGATAAAAAGCGGTCAAAGGTGACGCCATCGTGAAGATCTTCCCCAGGATGTAACTCGTAGCAAATATCAACCCCATGACGATCAAACTCATCCAAAATGGGTAACCAGCGGCGGGCTAATTCGCTAAAGGCCTCTTCTAACAGCGTCTGATTATGCGGGGGCCATGGATAGACATAGGGCCAAGCGAGAGAGCCGGAAAAAGTCGCATGTGCCGTTAACCCTAGTTTAGCGGAGGCTGATGCGGCTTTTTTTACCGTCTCAATCGCCCAGGCTGTCCGCTTTTCGTTATTACCGCGTACAGATTCAGGGGCAAAGCCATCGAAAACCTTATCATGGGCGGGATGAACGGCGATAAGTTGCCCTTCAAGATGGGTTGATAGCTCACTAATTTGCAGGCCATACTGGGCAAGTAACCCTGTGATTTCATCACAATAAGCTTGACTGGTGGACGCCCGGTCAAGATCGAAAATTGTCGGGTGATTACACGGAATTTGTAATGCTTTATAACCGAGCTCTGATGCCCACTTGGCAATTCCCTCTAGGCTGTTGAAGGGAGCGTGTTGCCCGATAAATTGGGCAAGAAAAATACCAGGGCCTTTTACTGTTTTCATTTATACCTCATGTCAGGCTAGTTAAATTTTTTCGTTACGGTATTTAAAAGAGAAGAAAAAGATCACTGCAATGACCGCAGCACTGATGGAAGGTATCCACCAAAATAGTGACCAATGTTCAGCGGTGGCTTGGCCCGCCACTAAGTTGTTATAGAGTTGTCCTGAAATCTGTGAGCCCAATAACATGCCAATACCGTAAGTAAACATAATGACCAGGCTTTGTGCTTGCCCCTTAACCTTATCTCCCGCTACGCGGTCGGTATAGATAAAGCCGACGACAAAGAAAAAGTCGTAACAGATGCCGTGCAGTAAGATCCCCATATAAATAAAGAGACGTCCTTCTTCGCTCATACCCATGGCGAAGAGTGCATATCGTAGGAACCAGGCTAGCATGCCGATTAACAGCATGTATTTCACACCCAGATAGCGGAAAAAGAGTGGGATACTCAACATAAAGAGGATTTCAGAGACTTGTCCCAGAGACATGACAGAACTAATATTAGTCACGCCGGCATCCGCTAGCCATGAGGCGGTATAAGCGTAATAGGTCCCCAGTGGAATGGAGATTAAGGTGGCGCAAAGTGCGAAGATTAAGAAATGACGTTTTTTGAGTAATGCAAAAGCGTCCGCGCAGAATAAGTCTCGTACTTTTAGCACAGCACCTTTTGCCGGGGCAGGGGTATGGGGGAGTGTTAGGCTGTAAATGGCCAAACCCACTGAGCAAATTGATGCCAAGGTAAAGATAGTGGCACTGGCTGCAATACCGGTGAAGCCAATAACAATACCTGCAATAATCCAGCCGATGGTGCCAAAGACACGGACGATAGGGAAGTGTTTTTCGCTGTTGCCGAGGCTATAAAACGCAATATTATTGGCCACAGCCAGAGTGGGCATAAAACACAGCATATAAGCAAATAGAAGTGTAATCAGTAACACGCCATCTTGATTGATCAGCGCAGTGGGAATAAACCACAGGATGACTGCTCCGAGAAGGTTCATTACCGCCAGCACTTTTTGCGACGGAAAGAATCGGTCAACCAGCATGCCAAGCAAAAAAGGCGATAAGATCGAAGCGATGGGTCCTGCTGAGAAGGCATCGCCGATTAACCGTGACATATTATGGTTAGCCATCACTAGCCCTAACGTCACTGCCCAGCTTCCCCAGATAAAAAACTGGATAAACATCATTAATGACAGTCTACATAGGAGCACCCCCTGTGGCCGATCCACTTTCTCTGCAACAGTCTCTATTATCGACATAACCCCACCTCATAAAGTAATCGATTACAAAATTAAGAATAGCAAAAGTAATCGATTACAAAATTGATTGCTGCATGCTTTATCACGTTTTATTAGTTTAGCTGGCAGTTAGGTCAACAATCAACGTACCTAAATCCCGAGCATGTTGCTGCTGCATACTGCAGTTATTTTTCTGATAATGACTGGCTTCTTTAGCGCTTGGGCAACGGCGAAAACTAACAAAGCCAAGGCACCTAAAGTCAAGCAGGAAAATTTATATCGGGAAACTATCGGGGAACCCCCGCAAGTTAGTGGGGAGGCAGCTAGTCTCTACTTATCACAAAATAAGTGATAGGTGCATAATTACAGATAAACCGGATACGGACCGTAAAAAGTCACAATTAAGTCGTCGGTAATACTCGATTTTCTAGACATGAATAGTGGAAGCTAAAAGCACCCAAAACGAGGTAAATGACTCGGAGAAGGCAAAGTAACGTTCTTGCCAAAGAAACGCTGAGAAGGGCCAAAAAACGTCAAACTAGGGTGTAAAGCAGATAGGATTTGACGACCATAAATAGACCATGGTCCCAGAAACGACAAAGCCCCGCATTTCTGCAGGGCTTCTGAATAGTGGTGCCCGAACTCGGAATCGAACCAAGGACACGGGGATTTTCAATCCCCTGCTCTACCGACTGAGCTATTCGGGCAACGGGGCGCATTAAACCGTAATCCGGCATTGGCGTCAATATCTTTCGGTGGAAATTGGTAATATCTTGGCTGTTTGCACTGTTTTTAGGCAACTTGCGGAAGAAATCGACATTAAAAAGGCTTCCTTAGGTCGGAAACCCTTTTTCGCCGTTAGCTCCCGCTATGGTAAAGCGGGAAGGCACCGAAGAGCAGGCCACCCACCATCAGCATCAAGCTAATAAAAATCCCCCACTTGATAGCAAATTTCTGGTGTTCGCCAACATCCACTTTCGCCAGTCCAGTAAGCAGGTATAGCGAAGGGACTAAGGGGCTAATAAGGTGGAACGGCTGGCCAATAATCGAGGCGCGAGCAATTTCCTCGGCTGAAATTCCATAACCCGCAGCAGTTTGTGCAATCACCGGTAGAATGCCGAAATAGAAGGCATCGTTCGACATAAAGAAAGTGAACGGCATACTGATGATGGCAGTGAATACCGGTAAATACGGACCAAAAGCGGGAGGAATGATAGAGAGAACCGACTTCGCCATTGCATCGACCATTCCGGTGCCGGACAGGATACCAGTGAAGACCCCTGCGGCAAAAATCAATGAGGTAACCGCCAAGACGTTCGCGGCATGTGAGGCAATACGGTCCTTCTGTTCAGCCAGTTTAGGGTAATTCAACATTACTGCCAAAGCGAAGCTGACCATAAAAAGAATTTGAATCGGCACGATACCGACAACAAGCAGAACTAACAGCGCGGTGGTCAGCAGTAGATTGGGCCAAAACATCTTCGGACGCTTATTTTTCTCGCATTCCTCAAACGTCCCGCCGCCAAGATTAAGTTGAATATCGTGTAACGCCCCCACTTCTTGTCGGCCTAAGCGGCGACGTTCTTGGATACCGAACCAAGTCGCGACGGCAACTAAACTTACGCAGCCTAAAAAGATAGCCGGTAACATTGGAACGAAGATATCTAAGGCATCGATATCGAGTGCCGCTGCCGCCCGAGCGGTGGGGCCGCCCCAAGGTGAGAGGTTCATAATACCGCTGGCGAGGTTGACTACGCAGGTCATCATCAAGATATTGAGACCGCGCTTGCGATAAAGCGGCAAAAATGCCGCAATTGCGATCATGTAAGTGGTAGAGCTATCACCATCTAGAGAAACCAGTAATGTCAGGATCGCCGTTCCTGCTAATACCTTAACGGGATCGCCTTTCACAATGCGTAAGATAAATTTGACCAAGGGATCGAAAAGCCCAGCATCGATCATGATGCCAAAATAGAGGATCGAAAAAGTCAACATTACGCCGGTGGGAGCGAGAGTTTTTACACCTTTAAGCATCATCTCGCCTAAGCCTTGGTAAAAGCCGCCGAGTAGCGCGAATAGGATGGGAATAAGGATAAGTGCGATTAGGGCTGACATTCTCTTGGTCATGATGAGATACATAAAGCAAATCACCATGCTGAATCCCAGTATTGTTAACATATCAATACCTTCCATTTTGGGTAGGAGGTCTTGCTCCTACGTTTTTATAGTTATTTATCATCACGTTAGATTAACGGATGCGCTAACATCATGCTGAATTGGGAAGAATTATTTGTTACGAATGTATCAGGAGGAATTGATTCTGGTAACTATGTGTTAACAATTATGAGGGGGTATTTGTTATTTTTTTGAGCAAGATCTCTGTTTACTTGATGGCGAGATAAAGGGGAACGTCTCGCTCCCCTTATCGTATCACTCTGCAGTAGGCAGTTGCTTGATAAATGCCTCGGGCGGGAGGAAACCGGTGATACGGGAGTTTGGGATCTCGTGGCCTTGTGCATCGAAGAACAGCAAGGTGGGTAGCCCCAGTACCTTCAATGACGATAACAGTTCTACGTCTTGCGGCTGATTCTTTGTTACGTTGGCTTGTAGGCGCTGCATACCACTCATCGCTTGCTGTACCTTGGGATCAGAGAAAGTGTATTTCTCAAATTCCTTACAGGCAACACACCAATCCGCATACAGGTCGAGCATAGTGATGGATTGATGCGGTTTGTTCAGCTTCTGCTCCAATGCTTGGCGATTTGCGATAGGAGTAAATTGTTGAGCGGAAGGCGTCACCGTCGCGTTGATGGCAGAGGAGAACAGAGCCTCTTGAAGCGGGCGCGCGGCGATGACTGCCAGCACTAACCAAACTAAGGCCAGCCAACGTCCCCAATTCTTGGGGCTTTTTAGGGATAAAATAAACGCCCAACTCGCGAACGAGACAGCCAGTAATGCCCATAACCGTTCACCCCAAACCTCGCCAACTACCCGCTCGAGTAGGAAAACGGGCAGGGCAAGAATCACAAAACCAAAGCCTTCTTTCACAGTTTGCATCCAAGGCCCACTGCGTGGCAGCAATTTATTACCAAACAATGTCACGACAATCAGGGGTAATCCCATCCCTAATGCATAAAGGTAAAGTGTGCCAGCACCTTGCATTACCTGCCCACTTTGGGCGATATACAGTAAAATGGCGCTAAGCGGGGCGGTGGTACAGGGGGAACAAATTAGCCCGGCGAGAATTCCCATACAGAGTACGCCAACAATCGACCCTCCCTGTTGTTTATTACTCAGCAGGGCTAAACGCGTCTGTAGTGATGCCGGGAGTTGTAAACTAAAAGCGCCAAACATGGATAAGGCTAATAGAATAAAGAGTCCCGCTAGCAGCACTAATAACACTGGGTTCTGCAGCGCAGCTTGAAACTTCAACCCGGCCGCGGCGACGACCACGCCAAGTAGGGTGTAAGTGATCGCCATCCCCTGTACGTAAACAATCGCCAGTAATGCTGTACGGGAAAAGGAGAGTTGCTGTTTACGACCCAATATAATGCCTGAGATCAGCGGATACATCGGTAATACACAGGGCGTAAAGGCCACACCAATACCAATCAATAGTGCCCAAAGTGGCGTATAGGGCAGGTTGCCTGAGGAGGCTGGATGTGGCTGCACAGACGGCGCGGTGACAGGCTTGGCTACCACGGCATTGAGCGGCACGGTTTTAGTCTCCGGTGGATAGCAAAAACCGGCGGCGGCACAGCCTTGGTAGGTCACGACAAGTGTAGGGGTATGTTGGGTAGCAGTAATCGGCACCGACAGTGTAATGTCTTGCGGATAGATTTCACTGTCACCAAAAAACTCATCACGGTGAGGCTTGCCTTGAGGAAGCTGCCATGCCCCGAGCGAAGCATCGCGAGCCTCTACACTGATTTTCTGGCGATAAAGATAGTAACCCTGTTTAACCTGCCAGCGTAGTGTGACGGTATTGGCTTGCTGAGAAAAATCGAAGCCAAATGCCTGATCGACCGGAACAAAGCCTTTTTGTTGACCAAAAAGATCGGCTTGTGCCCCAACAGGTAACAACGTTATGAACAGTAAAACTATACGAATTAAGAGGCCTGAACTCATTGAACCCTTCACTATTGTTAAGCGGCAAAGTGGTGAAAAAGAGGTGGGCGAGCATATCATGAAAACAGCATTGCTAAAAAAGCCAGCAATGCTGTTTGCCAGAAGAGTGATTAAGCGTCTTCGTTAAATAATTTTGCTTTATAGGCAGGATGCATCAGGTTTTCTACGGAGAAAATATCGTCGAGTTCTGACTCGGTCAGCAGTTCTCTTTCGAGTACGACTTCACGCACACTTTTCCCAGTTTCGGCACAGATTTTACCCACAATATCGCCATTATGGTGGCCAATATAAGGGTTTAGATAGGTGACGATACCGATTGAGTTAAATACGTAGGACTCACAGATAGCTTGGTTAACAGTGATACCGTTAACGCATTTCTCCAGCAGGTTGTAACAAGCATTGCTGAGAATGGAAATCGACTCGAACATCGCTTGACCGATAACGGGTTCCATCACATTTAATTGCAGTTGCCCAGCTTCTGCCGCCATCGTCACGGTGGTGTCATTACCAATCACCTTGAAGCAAACTTGGTTAACCACTTCAGGCACCACAGGGTTGACCTTGGCTGGCATGATGGATGAACCGGCCTGTAATTGCGGCAGATTGATCTCGTTCAGCCCCGCACGAGGCCCCGAAGAGAGTAAGCGTAAATCATTACAGATTTTTGAAAGCTTAACCGCTAAACGTTTTAATGATGAGTGGACCATGACATAAGCGCCACAGTCGGAGGTCGCTTCAATCAGGTCTTCCGCTGCGACGACGGGTAGTTGTGTGATCTGTGCAAGGTAGTTAACCGCGAGCTTTTGATAGCCTTCAGGCGTATTGAGACGTGTACCGATAGCCGTTGCGCCAAGATTGACTTCTAACAATAACTGAGCGGTGTGCAGAATACTCTTTGTCTCTTCTTTCAGTAATACACTGAACGCTTTAAACTCTTGCCCAACGGTCATCGGTACCGCATCTTGTAACTGGGTACGGCCCATTTTTAAAATGTGGGAGAACTCTTTTGACTTGCGATCAAAGCCTTCACTTAACTGAGTGATGGCTTCTATAAGTTTAAGCAGGGAGTGGTAGACGGCGATACGAAAACCGGTAGGGTAGGCATCGTTGGTCGACTGACACATATTAACGTGATCGTTAGGGTTAAGGTGTTGATATTCACCTTTTTGGTAACCCATCAGCTCCAGCCCAATATTGGCCAGTACCTCATTGGTATTCATATTGACCGAGGTCCCCGCGCCACCTTGGTAGACGTCTACAGGGAATTGATCGATACAGGTACCGTTATTCAGGACTTCGTCACAGGCCTTGATAATCGCTTCGGCAATGCTGCGAGGCAGCGTCTTAAGGTCACGGTTGGCTAATGCTGCCGCCTTTTTCACCATTACCATGCCGCGAACAAATTCAGGAATGTCACTGATTTTACTGCTGCTTATATAAAAATTTTCAATCGCACGTAACGTATGAATTCCAAAGTAAGCATCAGCGGGAACTTCACGCATGCCGAGGAGGTCTTCTTCGATACGAATATTTTTGGTCATGAGAGCCTTCTTATAATAGGTCGTCGTTTTCCATGTCGACGGTAATGTTGCCGTATAAATTTAACCGGTACTGCGCGAAGCGTAGCAAACCATGACGCGATCATAGGCTGTTTTATTTAAAATTCAGCCACACAGATCACTATATAGTAACTTTTTTTTTACATTTAATCCCTCGGTAACCGTGATTACCGAATCATTGTGCTTAGTGTATGAATAGGCGCTAAGATTTAACAATAGTAAAAACGAATTGTTTACGGCAGTGATTTCACGCTTAACCGTTCTAGATGACAATTATTGACAAAAAAGTCGTCCTTTTACGCTCCTTTCTGCGGAAATCACCTTGAATTGCCGCTAATACGTACCCATGATTAGGAAATAGGTCGAACAGCGATCCTTTTTACGAATTTGAGGAGACCACCGTGCGTTGGTTACCATTTATAGCTTTATTTATCTTGGCATGGATCGAGATATCACTCTTTATTAAAGTCGCTCATCTCTTTGGTGTGCTACTAACCTTGTTACTGGTGATAGCCACCTCAGCAATAGGCTTATCTTTGGTGAAAAATCAAGGCATTAAGAACTTTCGCTTAATGCAGGAAAAACTCGTCCGTAATGAGAACCCAGCACCCGAAATGACGCGGGGATTATCCCTGTTTCTGGCGGGATTTTTATTGATATTACCCGGTTTCTTTACCGATTTCTTAGGTGCCTTACTGCTACTTCCGCCCGTGCAGCAACGACTGACCCATAAGTTGATGCCTTTTATCACTGTTTGGGGCGGCCGCGGCCAAACGGCTCAAGATTCGGGCTATACCATGGAAGGGGAGTTTGAACGTCGCGAAGAGAAACGTCTCGACCATCGTGACGATAGCACGTCAACGCACAAAACAGATTAATCCCCTCTTTTATCACGCTAGCTGACCCTAGCGTGATATCGCTTGAGTTCCCCGTACTCTGCTAGCCTAAAACCTTTCAATAGGGAATTTTTTTCAAAAAAATTTTCTATCTCCCCTTGAAAGTGAAGCCTGTCGTCCCTACCTCTGAAGTCACGAAGCCAGATTGGCATCAAATTTTAAATAATGCGTGATTAGCTATCTCATAGGAGAACGATCAAATGAACATTCGTCCATTACATGACCGTGTAATTGTTAAGCGTAAAGAAGTTGAAGCAAAATCAGCAGGCGGTATCGTATTGACTGGTTCTGCGGCGGGCAAATCAAGCCGTGCTGAAGTGTTAGCGGTGGGCAATGGTCGCATTCTTGAAAATGGTGAAGTAAAACCACTGGACGTAAAAGTCGGTGATGTAGTGATCTTTAACGAAGGTTACGGCGCTAAAACAGAAAAGATTGATAACGAAGAAGTTCTTATCATCTCCGAGAACGATATCCTCGCCGTCGTGACTGCGTAATTACACGAAATATTTCATTGTAAAATTTTGAAGGAATAGAAAATGGCTGCTAAAGACGTAAAATTTGGTAACGACGCACGCGTTAAAATGCTACGTGGCGTAAACATTCTTGCTGATGCGGTTAAAGTGACCCTAGGTCCTAAAGGCCGTAACGTCGTTCTCGATAAATCATTTGGTTCTCCTACCATCACTAAAGATGGTGTTTCTGTTGCGCGCGAAATCGAATTAGAAGATAAGTTCGAAAACATGGGCGCTCAAATGGTTAAAGAAGTCGCCTCTAAAGCGAATGATGCGGCAGGTGACGGTACGACTACCGCAACTGTTCTTGCGCAATCTATCGTTAATGAAGGTCTTAAAGCCGTTGCTGCGGGCATGAACCCAATGGACCTGAAGCGCGGTATCGACAAAGCGGTTATCGCGGCAGTTGAACAACTGAAAACCCTATCTGTCCCTTGCTCTGACTCTAAAGCCGTTGCACAGGTCGGCACCATCTCTGCAAACTCTGATACCAGCGTTGGTACCTTGATTGCTCAAGCGATGGAAAAAGTCGGCAAAGAAGGTGTTATCACCGTTGAAGAAGGTACTGGTCTACAAGACGAGTTAGACGTCGTAGAAGGGATGCAGTTTGACCGTGGATACCTCTCTCCTTACTTCATCAACAAGCCAGAAACCGGTGCAGTTGAACTTGAACAACCTTTCATCCTGTTAGCAGATAAGAAAATCTCTAACATCCGTGAACTGTTACCTGTACTGGAAGCGGTGGCTAAAGCAGGTAAACCTCTGCTGATCATTGCTGAAGATGTCGAAGGCGAAGCACTGGCTACCCTAGTGGTTAACACCATGCGTGGCATCGTAAAAGTGGCTGCGGTTAAAGCACCTGGTTTTGGTGATCGCCGCAAAGCGATGCTGCAAGATATCGCAATCCTAACCGGTGGTTCTGTAATTTCTGAAGAGATTGGTATGGAGCTGGAAAAAACAGCTTTAGAAGATCTGGGTCAAGCGAAGCGTGTTGTGATTAACAAAGACACCACGACTATCATCGATGGTATCGGTGAAGAAGCCAATATCAAAGGCCGTGTGACACAAATTCGTCAACAAATCGAAGAAGCAACTTCTGATTACGACAAAGAAAAACTTCAAGAGCGTGTTGCTAAACTGGCGGGCGGCGTCGCCGTTCTGAAAGTCGGTGCAGCCACTGAAGTTGAGATGAAAGAGAAGAAAGCGCGCGTTGAAGATGCGCTACACGCAACGCGTGCAGCCGTTGAAGAAGGCGTTGTAGCAGGCGGTGGTGTTGCACTGGTTCGCGTTGCAGCGAAAATCACCGGTCTGACTGGCGATAACGAAGACCAAAACGTGGGTATCCGTGTTGCACTGCGTGCAATGGAAGCGCCACTGCGTCAAATCGTTTCTAACGCAGGTGAAGAGCCGTCTGTTGTTGCGGATAAAGTGAAGCAAGGCGAAGGTAACTTCGGTTACAACGCGGCAACAGAAGAATACGGCAACATGATCGACTTCGGTATCTTAGACCCAACGAAAGTTACGCGTTCTGCTCTGCAATACGCTTCTTCTGTTGCCGGTCTGATGATCACTACTGAATGTATGATCACCGAACTGCCTAAAGATGATAAAGCTGACTTAGGTGCTGCAGGTGGTATGGGCGGCATGGGTGGAATGGGCGGTATGATGTAAGGTGACTCCGGTCACTGGCAATCATTGCCTCTCTAGCCAGACAGCGTAAGCTGTCGAGTTAGCCAGACGAAACCCTAGCGAAAGCTAGGGTTTTTTTATCCCTAGCGGATAAGCGAGGCGGGTAGTCTGTCAGATTATCGAAACTCAACTATGCTTAGCTTTTAACCGATAAATCGCGGCGACTGGGCATTGCCCTAAGTCAGACTTTTCATAGCATGGCTGGAATTTAACGATAATTGCCGATATTCTAACGGCTCTTAAGTAAGCCAAACGTTGTAAAGCCTAACTAGGCACCAGGTAATACTCTAATACGTATAATAACGAGGAATAAAATGCGTTTACTTTCAGTCATTCCGGTTTTCGTAGCAGTACTTGTCGTCGCGGGTTGTAGTTCGTCCGGTAATCAATTGAATGCGGCGGGGCAGAATGTGCGCTTTGTGGACCAGCAACCTGGCGCAGAATGCCACTATATTGGCACAGCGAGTGGTGAGCAGAGTAATTGGTTTTCTGGTCAGCAAATCGAAGGGGGTAACTCTTTGCGTGGTGCGGCAAATAACTTACGTAATCGTGCAGCAGAAATGGGCGGTAACGTGATCTATAACGCAAGTACACCGGGGCTTAGCTTAGTGTCGAGCTTCGTGCCTGTCGCGACGAAGATGTCTGGCCAAGTCTATAAGTGCCCATAATGATTTAACGACTAAGCGTATCAAACTGGGTTGATACGCTTATCGAGAGCTTTAGTTGAGGGCGCGTAAACCTTGTTGCTTTTGGTGTAACTCAGTGGTGATTTTCTCAATATCGGCTTGTTTGTCAGCGATTTTGCTACGGTATTTAGCCATTTTCTCCGCGTTATTCTTCGCGGTGGCTTTTTGAAGGTCTTGTTGACTCTCTCGTAAATCCTGCTGTTTCTCTTTTAGTTTGCGCTGTAGTTTTTCAACGTCTTGTTCTGCATCTTGGCGAACGCTTGACGCCGTACAGTTCTCTTTAACTTCTGCTAAGGCTTTTTTCAAGCCGGCGACTTGATGGCTATTATTATGCTGTTGTGCGTAACCGAGTTGTTCGTTTAACGCTGCTTCTTTTTGGGCACAGGTTTGCACAGCAAAGGCCTGCTGGGTCATTAGCAGGGCAGCAAGAGAGAGTAACGGAACAGATAATTGCTTTTTCATAGATATTCCTTTCATAAAAGATTTATCGTCAGTTAGGGTGATTGCGCCAATTACACCTGACGGAGCTGTAAGTCCAATGGCGTTTTACTCGGCTCGCCACCGATTTCTCGTGCAAGACGGGGAACCAGATAGCCTGATACTTTACTCAATAAGCCATGCATAATGATACGCGCTTGTTCATCGGAGACATAAAAGTGTGCGGCACCCTGTACTTTATCCAAAACATGGAGGTAGTACGGGAGAATTCCGACTTCAAACAGACGGTTACTTAGGTTAGCAAGAATGGTGGCATCGTCGTTGATATCGCGCAATAAAACACTTTGATTCAGCAATGTAACGTTAGTGGCCTTTAGGCGTGCCATTGCTTGGGCGAACTCCGCATCAATTTCTTGAGCATGATTGACGTGGGTCACCAGAATCACTTGCAAACGAGAAGCCGCAAGCCGTTGGCATAAGGTCTCTGTAACACGAGCAGGGATAACGACCGGTAATCGCGAATGGATCCGTAAGCGTTGAACATGAGGGATAGCTTCCAATTCACCTATTAGGTAGTCCAACTCGTGATCCTTCGCCATCAAAGGATCTCCCCCCGAGAAGATAATTTCGTTTAATTCTGGGTGTTGGCGGATATAATCAAGCGCGACTTGCCAATTGCGCTTATTACCTTGGTTATCTTGGTACGGGAAATGGCGGCGGAAACAGTATCGACAGTTTACTGCGCAGCCACCTTTGACTAATAACAGCGCACGGTTAACGTATTTATGCAGTAACCCAGGTACTGCTGCGGTTTGTTCATCCAATGGATCAGTCGAATAGCCAGGCGTTACAGTAAACTCGCTAGCTTGAGTGACGACTTGGCGTAATAGGGGATCGTTAGGATCGCCTTGAGCCATTCGACGAATGAATGCACGGGGTACACGCAGTGCAAATAAACGGCGTGCGTCATGGCCTGCCTGAAGTTCAGGGAGGTGATCGAGATTTAAAAGTTGTAGTAATTCAGCAGGTTCTGTTACAACGTCTGCAAGTTGCTGCAACCAATCTTCTCTCGCAGGGGTATTTAGGGTTACAATGTTTGCCATTTTTGGCTTCATACCAGTGATTATTTATAGAGGGCCTTCATGGCAACATATTCTAGCAACGATTTTCGTAACGGTCTTAAAATCATGTTCGACAACGAACCTTATGCTATCGAAGCAAGTGAGTTCGTTAAACCCGGTAAAGGCCAAGCTTTTGCACGCGTAAAAATGCGTCGTCTGTTAACCGGTAAATTGATTGAAAAGACCTTTAAATCAACCGATTCAGCAGAAGGTGCTGATGTTGTTGATGTGACCTTAACTTACCTCTATAACGACGGTGAGTTCTGGCATTTCATGAACAACAACACTTTCGAGCAACTCGCTGCAGACGCTAAAGCAGTCGGTGAAAACGACATCTGGTTACAAGACCAAGCTGAATGTATCGTTACTTTATGGAATGGTAACCCGATTAGCATTCTTCCACCAAATTTCATTGAAGCTGAAATCGTCGAAACTGACCCAGGTCTAAAAGGCGACACAGCAGGAACCGGTGGTAAGCCAGCTAAATTAACAACCGGTGCTGTCGTGAAAGTGCCTTTGTTTGTTCAGATTGGTGAAGTTATTCGTGTTGATACGCGTTCTGGCGAATACGTCTCACGCGTTAAGTAAGTCTAAGCGCGCCTTGATGGCGCGTTTTTTTATAGGTAATGCGCGATGAAATCATTAGTAATAAGAGTGGCTATTTTATTTCTGCTCGGCGCGTCGCTCAACGCTTGCAATACGTTTCGTGGGATGGGCGAGGATATTTCAGGCCTAGGTCACGCCATTTCGCACGTTGCGAGTTGATAGCCTATCCCCCCTTTTCACCGTTTTAGCCAGCGAACACCCACTATGCGGACGTACCGTCCCATACGACTTTTTTGAAGGACAATATTGATGAATGAATCGGACTTATGGCAGCCGAGTGCGCCCATTGCCAATCTGCTGAAGCGTGCAAATTTGCTGGCCGATATTCGGCGTTTCTTTGCTGATCGTGGAGTGTTGGAAGTCGAAACCCCTGCAATGAGCCAAGCGACGGTGACAGATATTCATCTGGTACCTTTTACAACCCGTTTTGTCGGACCCGGTGCGGCACAAGGGCGCGATCTCTGGTTAATGACGAGTCCTGAATACCATATGAAACGCTTGCTGACTGCGGGCAGCGGACCGATCTATCAAATGAGTCGTTGTTTCCGTAATGAGGAAGCTGGGCGTCATCATAACCCTGAGTTCACAATGCTGGAGTGGTACCGCCCGCATTACGATATGTATCGTTTGATGAATGAAGTGGATGATTTACTGCAACAGATTATCGAGTGCGAACCCGCAGAAACGCTCTCCTACCAACAAGCTTTTCAACGCTATTTAGGTCTCGATCCGCTTACGGCCGATAAAGAGCAATTAGTGGCCTGCGCCGAGAAGCTAGGCGTTGGGGAGCTCGTCGAGCGAGAAGAGGATCGCGATACCGTGCTGCAGTTATTATTTATGCTTGGGGTAGAAACGCAGATCGGCCAAGAGAATAAACCGGCTTTCGTCTATCACTTTCCTGCCTCCCAAGCAGCATTAGCTGAGATCAGCACCGAAGATCATCGTGTAGCCGAGCGCTTCGAGGTCTATTTTAAGGGCGTGGAATTAGCCAATGGTTTTCGTGAGTTGACCAATAGTGATGAGCAGCGTCAACGTTTTATGGCGGATAACCGTCGTCGTCAGCTGATGGGGTTAGCTGAACACCCAATCGATGAGCGTCTATTGGCGGCATTGACCGCCGGTATGCCGGACTGCTCAGGGGTGGCATTGGGGATTGATCGCTTGGTGATGCTGGCATTGAAGGCCGACTCCTTAAAAGAGGTGATGGCCTTTACCGTCGAGAATAGTTAATCACGTTCGCCAGTCAGGGTGACTGGCTAACGGTCTTATAGGCCACCCGCTTGATACTGGGTTGACTGCATAGCGGCTGCTGATTTACCGACTTGTTCCATTCTTACCTGAACCGGCGGATAAGGCAGCTCTATATTATGTTCGCTAAAGCTATTCAGGATCTGTTGATGTAGGTCGTGACGCAATGGCATACGGTGGCCAATCTCTGCGGCATAAATTCTCAATTCAAATAGTTGAATACCCTGATGAATATCCACTAAGAATGCCTCTGCTGCAGGTGTTTTTAAGACATAACTACAGCGGTTTGCGGCTGCCAGCAGTAAATCCGTCACCACGGCACTGCTTACATGCGGTGGCGCAGGAATATTCAACACCACCCGAGTATGCGCATCGGACAAGGACCAGTTAATAAACTGCTCGGTAATAAAGGCCTTATTTGGCACGATAATTTCTTTTCTATCCCAATCGGTAATCGTGGTGGCGCGAGTATTTATGCGTGAAATAGTGCCCGTCAAGTCCCGTAGGGTGACGGTGTCGCCAATACGAATCGGCTTTTCGAATAGAATAATCAGACCCGAAATAAAGTTTGCAAAAATTTCCTGTAAACCGAAGCCCAATCCCAGACCCATTGCCGCGACTAACCATTGCAACTTAGACCAGTCGATACCCAGCATCGAGAAGCCCATCATGACGCCGATAATCATCAGCAAATACTTGGTTAGCGTGGTGATGGCATAGCCTGTTCCTGGCGCAAGGTTGAGATGCTGCAAGATAGCGAGCTCGAGCATCGCTGGCATATTCCTGACCAGTTGCAGTGTAATGATCAACACTAAGATAGCAATTAACACGGCCCCTAACGTGACATCTTGTACGCTCTCAACCCCTTGGATCGAGGAGGTCACTCCCCAAAGTGGGATGTTCTCAAGGAAGGCGAAGGCGGAGTGTAGCTCAGACCAGAGAAGGATTAAGGCAAAAAGCGCGACGAGCGCGAGCAGGGAACGCACTAAGCGTAGCGACTGCGCACTGATCGTATCGAGATCGATGACGGGTTCTTCGATTGTCTCTTGGCTTTCACTATTCAACGTAGCGCTGTCATCTTCTTGATGATTTCGCGCCCGGCTGGCGAGAATTTCGGCTCGCCGCTGACGCGCGCGATCAAATTCGATACGTCGGCGTTGGATCAGCATCCAACGCCGAATGATATGGTAAACGATCAGTAGCACAAACCAGATCCCCACCGAACTTTCAACTCGAGCTAACAGCGCTTGTGCTGTCGCAAGATACCCGAGCAAGGAAGCAATAATGGCCACCGGTGGAATAACGATCATTAGGTCCCACAATAAGCGGTTGACCATATTGGTGCTATTTCCCTGGCGGTCAAAGTAGAGCGGCAAGCCAGCACGGCGCAGTGCATTGGAAACAATTGTCAACGCGATACAAATCAGAATAAAACTGAGGCGGCCCAATGAGGCGGTAAAGGGACGCTCTTCAATATTATCGAAAGTGATTAATACCATCGTAAGGGGAACGATAAAGCCGATACTGAGTGAGTAATAGCGTACCGCTCGTGATACCGCTTGTGATGGCCAACGAAAGTGAGCGATAAACAAACCATTAGGATGTGCGAAGGTTGCGCTAATCATAAAGGCCCACAGTAAGGGCAGGGTCGCGGTGACGCCATCCCCCACAGCGACTGCAATCGGATAAGGCCAAGCGCGTTGTAACCCATAACCGAGTGTCGCCCACAGCACCGGTAAGGGGAGGGCGACCAGTATTGACCAAAATACCGTGCGTAATGTTAGGGAAAAGCGATCTTGAGTCACTTTACCAATGCGGCTGGCCGATCGTGCTAAGAAAGCATGATAGTGGCGACGTGAGCTTAGGCTGACGATCACTAATATTAGCGCGCCAATAACAGGTAAAATAGACTCGCGGCTGGTGGCCACCATCACCAAGGCTTTGCCCAATTGTCCCAAACTGTCTAAAGATAATAATCTCGTCAGATCTTGCACGACCTGTAGGGGGTAATGCAGGCTAATCGGATTGATATCCGCCGTCCAGAAGAGGTAACGGTGGGTGGCATCCGTGACATCACCCAAAGCATCTTGTAACTGTGTATTGGCAACTTTGAGTTTAGTGATTTCTAAAATTAAGGCATCACAACCTGAAATCAATGAATTGAGCAGTTCACCCTGCGTATTGAGCTGCGCATCTAAAATTCGGCGTTGCTCGCTGGTAATCGACTTACCACTGGCTTGACGTGTCTCACGCAGCGCGTGTTGACGAGCCAGTAGGTCTTCGTAATGCAGACGCTGAACACGTAGTTCTCCCATTTCGCTATCGATTTGCTGGGATTTTGGCGCATCAGGTAAGCGAGCCACTTGCGCGCGTAGCGCCTCGCCCAATAGGGTCGACTCACCCAGCCACTGTGATTGTTCGCGTAGGGTGGAGAGTGCTTGGCGGACTTGTTGGGTTTGGTTAGCGACCAGCCGCTGCTGTGAAGAGACAAGCTCCATATGTTGGGCTTGCTGGTTCAGTGCAGCCGATAACTCACGGTTAACGGTAAATTGCTCATGGATAACCGGCGGTAAGTCGCCGCTATTTTCTGCCAGTTGTTCAGTACGTTCCAAGGCGCGTTGCGCTTCATCTTGGCGGAGAGCACTTTGTCGGGTACGCAGTGCTTGTAGATACGCATCGAGCTGAGCAATGGTTTTTTGATGAAACTCGGCGCGTAATTTTGCTAGCTCTTGCCGATTATTGGCAGAAAGCTGCGCCAGCTCAAGCTCATTGACCCGTGCTTTGTTAGCAGCATTTTCTGCCTCATAGGCATTACCTCGGGCTTGGCCCAATGGCGTAGAGGATACTTGGTAATTCTGTAAGCGCCGATCGCTTTCAGAAAGCGCCCGTCTCGCATCCGTCTGATCGCTGGGAAGTTGGGTGAGAGAGTCGCTGATTTCCCGAGCTTGGTCCTGTTCCTGTTGTGCTAAGCGGCCTTCTTCCAATAATTGGCTGCTGACACGTAAGATTTCCTGTTCAATATCGCCACTGGTTAGCGCAGGATTGACGCGTTTACTCGTCTCATTTAGCGTGGTAATTTGCTGGCGTAAGGTCGCCGCAAGTTGCGGGTAATTATCGATAACCTGTTGGTATTGTCGCGCATTTTCAATCGATTGATTGCGTTGGTTGGTGTAATCCAACGCACTCTTTAATGCTTGAATCGTCTCGGTTTGTGCCGCAGGGTTTTTACTATTCTGCGCCTGTTCTAGCGCTTGCCGAATCTGAGGGGGTTCAGGCAGTGCATCACTAGCGAAAGTAGTACCAAGCCCTAAGCTCAGTAGAATAACGGGTAATATACGCACTGCCAGGCCCTCTGTATTAGGCTTCGGTCTGTTCTACCGTGCCACTTTCATTTTGTGGTGGGGTTGAGGTAGGTGCTTGCACAGCAATTTTTTCTGCTAAAGGCTGACCCATTCTTGTTGGGGCTTGGGCTTCTAAGGCTTCACTCAGACGGACTTGATCGGCGGCGAATAAGTTGATGACGGTAGAACCCAACTTAAAGCGGCCCATCTCTTGACCCTTAAGTAGAACAATCGCGCCTTTTTCCTCAGCTTGAGGATAATGCCAGCGTTGAATAACGCCTTCACGCGGTGGGGTAATAGTACCGGCCCACACGGTTTCAATACTGCCAACAATGGTTGCGCCCACCAGAATTTGCACCATAGGCCCCATATCGGTATCGAAATAGCAGATAACGCGTTCATTACGGGCGAAAAGATTAGGAATATTTTGGGCAGTTAGAGGATTAACAGAGTACAGATCACCCGGGACATAGACCATTTCACGTAAGATACCATTACACGGCATATGCACACGGTGGTAGTCACGTGGAGCTAAGTAAGTGGTAACAAACTGGCCATTGTAAAAGTGCTGCGCACGCTCTTCATTTCCGGCGAGCAGGGCCTCTAACGTATAGTAGTGCCCTTTAGCTTGAAAAATTTGGTTCTCATCGATACGTCCACATTGGCTGACTGCGCCGTCTGCCGGTTGGACGAGAATATTCGCTGAATGATCGATAACCCGAGCTTCATCCTTTAACGGACGGACAAAAAACTCGTTAAAACTGCGGTAGCTCGCGGTATCGGGCTTGGCGGCTTCTTGCATATTGACTTTGTAATACCAGACAAAAAGATCAATAACGGCCTTGGTTAGCCAGCCTGCTTGGCGACTTGCTCCCCAGCCGGCAAGTTCTGTGAGTTGTTTCTTAGGAAGAAGAGCGTTAATACCTAATTTCAACTTGTCTAACACGGGCGCCTCCTGGCGTACTCAATCGTTCTAAAATGTTATTGCGGACAATGCCACAACAGTATGCGTGTGTGCAGTAAAAGTGGGGGACCTTGCGGCACCTACTCTTTACTGGTGAAATTTTTTCTTATTTTAACAGAAGTCATGCTTTCGAGAATTCGATGATAATTCTCAAAGCGCTGCTCATCAATCTCGCCTAACTCAACGGCGTGACGCAGCGCGCAACCTGGATCGTCAAGATGTTTGCAATCTCTAAACTTACAAAGCCCCAGATACGGTTTGAATTCGACAAATCCTTGAGTGATTTGTTCCGGCTCTAGGTGCCATAGACCGAACTCGCGGACCCCAGGTGAGTCGATAACATCGCCACCTTGTGGAAAGTGGTAGAGCCGTGCGGCGGTCGTGGTGTGTTGGCCTAAGCCTGAGTTATCTGACACATCGTTGGTTAAGATGGCATTATTATCGAGGGCATCAAAGCCTAACAATGCATTCAATAAGCTCGATTTACCGACGCCAGACTGCCCAGCAAAAATACTGACGCGGTCGGTTAACGCTTCTTCAAGCGGTTGAAGGCCTTCTCGCTGATGGCTGGAAACCTTTAATACTGGATAACCAATATCTTGATAGATCGCCATCTGTTCATCGACAAATGCCATACCGTCGTCGTCCAGAAGATCAGTTTTATTTAACACTAATAGAGGAGCGATATTCAGGGTTTCGCAAGCGACTAAATAGCGGTCAATAATATTTAATGACAGCTCAGGTAAAATCGCAGAGACAATGATAATTTGGTCGATATTTGCGGCAATGGGCTTGATGCCATCATAGTAATCGGGGCGGGTCAGTACCGATTGACGCTCATGGACGGCTTCCACGATGCCTTTACCCATCCCTTCGAGTGGCGCGCGCCAGACAACGCGGTCACCTGTGACGAGTGAGCGAATTGTACGACGTAAGTTACAGCGCCAAATTTGACCTTGAGGATCTTCGACATCAGCGTGCATGCCGAAACGGCTAATAACGCGGCCGTCTTGAGGTTCAGCAAATAGGCTATCATCAGGCTCCACTTTCCCTTCACGTTGCTGTAACCGACGTTGGTGGTTGGCATTAACTCGCCGCTGTTGGCCCTTTGATAGTTTATTTTTACTCACATAACCTCTCATCTAACAGATGTTTCGCCCTGAGTGGGCAAAAGGTCTATGATACACCTTAATGAGAACAAATGGCGAATTTAGCGGGTAAACGAGGGCGATGATGACGCAAAGTAAAGATAACCTTATTTGGATCGATTTAGAGATGACGGGGTTGGACCCACTACGTGATCGGATTATTGAGATCGCAACGATAGTGACTGATGCGCAATTAAATGTACTTGCTGAAGGGCCTGTATTAGCGGTGCACCAAAGCGACGAACAACTCGCATTGATGGATGAGTGGAACGTGAATACCCACACCCAAAGCGGATTAGTCGCACGGGTTAAGCAGAGTAGCGTATCGGAAGCCGAGGCGGAGCAGTTGACCCTCGAGTTTCTAAAACAGTGGGTACCTGAGAATAGCTCACCTATCTGTGGCAACTCTATTGGCCAAGATCGTCGTTTCTTAGTGAACTATATGCCTCAACTCGAAAACTATTTTCACTATCGCGCACTGGATGTCAGTACATTGAAAGAGTTGGCGCGTCGTTGGAAGCCGGATATTTTGCAACAGTTCCATAAAAAAGGGACTCACCAAGCCCTCGACGATATTCGAGAATCGATCGCTGAGTTGGCGTTTTATCGTGAAAACTTCCTAAAACTGTAATATTTAGGATAATAACTGCGCAAACTGCCGAGTAAATCGGCAGTTGATACGAAAAAATAAAAAAAGCGGTGCAGGGGGGTTGCGTAGGATAATTATTCTCGTATAATTCGCACCCCGTAACGGTAGTAAATATTTTTACTGTTCAGGGCGCGGGAATAGCTCAGTTGGTAGAGCACGACCTTGCCAAGGTCGGGGTCGCGAGTTCGAATCTCGTTTCCCGCTCCAAGTTTTAAAAGTTGTTGAAGTTGTTAGTAAGAACCTCCTAATGCGGGAATAGCTCAGTTGGTAGAGCACGACCTTGCCAAGGTCGGGGTCGCGAGTTCGAATCTCGTTTCCCGCTCCAGGAAGTCACGCAGTAGTACCCACCATAATGCGGGAATAGCTCAGTTGGTAGAGCACGACCTTGCCAAGGTCGGGGTCGCGAGTTCGAATCTCGTTTCCCGCTCCAAATTTTTATCTCAGTCTTTTAATCACTCACTCTACATTGCAACCTATGTTTCATCGGTGATTGCTAAGCTTTTCAACAGAGTTATCCACAGGGTATTCAATGTTGAACTGTAACAGCTTCAATCGATAGTTAGATTATATCCTGATGATTTTTAAGATATTTTTATTTTATAGTTATTAATATCTTAACGCGTTATTCCCATGGCCTTCCTTCGTTAAAAAAAGCTATTCACAGCAAAATTCTCGTTGCAATTCTGTCGCTTAGCTAGGTTTCGACCTATCCTTTTTATTTATTCGTCCATCGCTCGGTTAGCGAGAATGGAGTAGGAGTCGGGATGATGATGAGTATTTCAGCAGTGAGTGACCAGCTTCCAAGCCATTGTTGGCCTGTCGACCACATTGCAGAGCTTGAACAGAAATTATGTCGTTTACACGACGGTTCACCTTATACCTTGATGTGGCAAGCCGGTGAGGCGTTGGCAACGTTAGTAGCCGAACACTTTGCCAATACCCGACACTGTCTAGTGCTGTGTGGAACTGGCAATAACGGCGGTGATGGATTTGTACTGGCCTCCCTTCTTCACCAAGCTGGTATCTGTGTCACGGTGGTAGAGGTGACGCGACACCATGAGCGGCCCGCTGAGGCAGCACTTGCCAAAGCTTATTGGGATAATATTGCACGGCACCCATCATTATCCGCGGGCGATCCTTGGCCTGATGATATTGATCTGATTGTTGATGCGCTTTTTGGTATAGGCCTACGTCAGGCCCCTCGCGAGGAAAGCCAAGCATTGATCGATTTAGCGAATCGCCATGCTGCGCCGGTATTAGCCGTCGATATTCCTTCAGGCTTAGCGGCGCAAACCGGCCAGCCGCTAGGGGCCGTGATACAGGCAACCGCAACACTGACCTTTATTACCCTGAAACCCGGATTATTAACCGGCAAAGGTCGAGCCTATAGCGGTAAGTTGTGGGTGGCTGACTTGGGGCTTTCTCGTTTACTGCCGCAGCTTTCGCCTCCAATTGAATGCCTGACGGCACGACAGTTGCCTCGATGGTTACCCCAACGTCAAGCCAGCGCCCACAAAGGGGATATGGGTAAAGTGGTGGTAATTGGCGGCGCAGAAGGGACTGCCGGTGCGATACGACTGAGCGGTGAAGCCTCATTACGGAGCGGCGCAGGCCTCGTTCGCGTATTAACCCATGCCTCGAATATTGTGCCGCTGTTGGCCGCTCGGCCGGAATTGATGGTTGCTGAATTGACCTCTCAATCGCTTGGCGATGCACTCGATTGGGCAGATATTGTGGCGATTGGTCCTGGACTGGGGCAATCCAATTGGGCAAAAAATGCACTAAAAGACGTAAAATTAAGTAAAAAAATCATGGTATGGGATGCAGATGCACTAAACCTCCTAGCAATCGAACCGGATAAACGTCAAAATCGGGTCCTGACTCCACATCCTGGAGAAGCAGCCCGATTATTAGGGATAAGTGTTGCAGAGGTCGAAGCCGACCGCTTGTCCGCGGCGCATCAATTGGTGGAACGTTTTGGCGGAGTCGCCGTATTGAAGGGTTCAGGTACCCTTATCACCGATGGCACATCAGCCACTTCGATTGCCTACGTAGGTAACCCTGGCATGGCCAGTGGGGGAATGGGTGATGTATTGACTGGCGTCGTTACAGCCTTTCTCGGTCAAGGACTGAAACCGTTTGAAGCCGCCTGTGCCGCAGTGGTTGCCCATGGTCATGCGGCCGACCTTGTGGCGGATGACCACGGAATGCGTGGAATGCTTGCTCTGGATGTGATTGAAAAATTAAGAATAAGTGTCAATCCACTTCAGGATCTCAATGAGTAACATGACAACAAAAACATTTATGCTGACTGACTTAGCGGACACCTTGGCATTAGGTGCCCGCTTAGCAAAGGCCAGTGAGCGAGCAACAATTATCTATTTAGTTGGGGATCTAGGGGCCGGTAAAACCACCTTCAGCCGAGGTTTTTTGCAAGCACTAGGCCATCAAGGCAATGTAAAAAGCCCTACCTATACGTTGGTAGAACCTTATGAAATTGATCAGCGTCTAGCCTATCATTTCGATCTGTATCGCCTTGCTGACCCTGAAGAGCTCGAGTTTATGGGCGTCCGTGACTATTTCACGGGCGATGCGATCTGTTTAGTCGAATGGCCTCAGCAGGGAGCTGGTATTTTACCCTCGCCAGATCTGACTATCACCTTAGCTTATCAAGGTGACGGGAGAGAGGCAGAAATTGTGGCAAGCTCACCGTGGGGTGAACAGTTATTACAAAAAATTTCGGGTAACGAGGGAGACGCATGACCTTCAGGCGGCTGATTCTCGTCTTACTATGTTGCCTGGTTAGTCGAGCGGTAGTGGCGGCATCGCTCTCGGATATTCAGGTAGATAATCGAGAGGCACAATCGATAGTGACGTTGAGTTTTGCGGATAAGCCGACTTCATCGTGGTTCACTTTGCATAACCCTGAACGGTTCGTGATGGATATTCACGAAAGCGGGACCATCAAGGGACTGCCGCTTAATTTTAGCGGGGCTAATCTTGTTAAACGTATTCGCACCAGTCAGCCGCCGAACCAACATGCGATTCGGCTCGTATTTGAATTGACCCAGGCTTCCGGCTCCTCGGTCACTACTCGCCAGGTAGGTAACCAGTGGCAAGTAGCGGTCACGCTTCAGGGGAAAACCGCACCACCCGCCGTGATCGCGGCTAAGAAACCCGAGAAAAATCCGTTTACGCCAACCAAAACAGCGGTATCCAATACCAATACCACCAGTTATCCCGGTGGACAAGTCGCCCGCAATCAGGTGGTGATTGTGGCGATTGATGCGGGACACGGTGGGCAAGACCCAGGGGCTATCGGTCAACATGGTTTAAAAGAAAAAAATGTCACCATCGCGATTGCCGGTAAGTTAAAGAAATTTCTTGATGCCGATCCGATGTTTAAACCGGTATTAACCCGTAGTGGAAATTACTTTATTTCGGTGATGGGACGTTCAGAAGTGGCGCGTAAAGAGAATGCGAGTTTATTAGTGTCGATACATGCTGACTCCGCTCCTGTGCATTCCGCCAGCGGTGCTTCGGTATGGGTACTCTCTAATCGCCGCGCAAACTCTGAAATGGCGAATTGGTTAGAGCAAACCGAGAAACAGTCTGAACTGTTGGGTGGGGCAGGCGATTTGCTGGCCAATAGTCAGTCCGATCCCTACTTAAGTCAAGCGGTACTTGATCTTCAATTTGGGCACTCGCAGCGTGTTGGCTACGATGTCGCAACCAAAGTGCTGCAAAATCTCCGTCAAGTCACGCCTCTGCATAAACGCTTACCAGAGCATGCGAGTTTGGGTGTACTGCGCTCACCGGATATTCCCTCACTGTTAGTGGAAACAGGTTTTATCAGTAATGCGCAGGAAGAGAAGCTACTGGGTAATTCTGCTTATCAGACCAAAATCGCGCATGCAATTTACCGAGGGTTGCGCGCTTACTTCCGTAGCCATCCATACCAATATATTGCCGCCAGCGAAAACCGCGCCGTTGAGGCCAATCCGGTTCAAGTCGCCTCGACTCAAGGGGCTCAATTACATGTCGTTCAACGCGGTGAAACCTTATCTGGGATTGCTGCGAGATATGGGGTGAGTAGTCAGGCGATTATTACGCAAAACCATCTTAAAAAATCGGGTGTTTGGGTCGGGCAGCGGTTACGGATTGGTGGGGCAAAGGCGATGACTCAGTCATCGGCGACCCTAGTAAGGCATAAAGTTGTGCGAGGAGACTCGCTTAATGCGATAGCCTTGAAATATGGGGTGAGTGCCCAAACTATTATAACCAAGAACAAGCTTCGTTCCGCTAATGTGATGTTAGGTCAGACCTTAATCATCCCGCAATCGTAGTCGGAAAAGGTCGCTGCAGAGGATCTTATATGCCAATCCAGATATTACCGCCGCAGCTGGCTAACCAAATCGCTGCTGGGGAAGTGGTAGAGCGCCCAGCCTCTGTGGTAAAAGAGCTGATTGAAAATAGCCTCGATGCTGGGGCAACGCGTATCCATATCGAGATCGATAAGGGTGGCGCCAAACGGATTGCGATTCGGGACAATGGCTGTGGCATTGATAAGGAGCAGCTCTCCTTGGCGCTTGCTCGCCATGCGACGAGCAAAATTGCCTCGTTAGATGATCTTGAAGCGATCATGAGTCTAGGATTTCGTGGTGAAGCCCTCGCCAGTATTAGCTCGGTTTCTCGGCTTACCCTGACTTCACGTACCGCGACACAGCAAGAAGCGTGGCAGGCTTACGCCGAAGGGCGTGAGATGAACGTCAGTCTTAAGCCTGCCGCCCATCCATGTGGGTCGACCCTAGAGGTCCTGGATTTATTTTATAATACGCCTGCTCGCCGTAAGTTTCTGCGGACCGAAAAAACAGAGTTTACCCATATTGATGAGGTCATTCGGCGTATCGCGCTTGCGCGTTTTGACGTCGAATTTATGCTGACCCACAATGGTAAGCCGGCGCGCCACTACCGAGTGGCGAATAATGAGAAACAGAAACAGCAGCGGCTGGCCGCGATCTGTGGCGCCAACTTTGTCTCACAGGCCGTGCATATCGATTGGCAACATGATGGCTTGGGTATCGAAGGGTGGGTGGTATCGCCCGATTATGCGCAACAGGCTAGCGAAACCCAATATTGCTACGTTAATGGTCGGATGATGCGTGATAAGCTGATTAATCATGCGATACGCCAAGCCTATCAAGAACATATCGGCCAACAGCAAACGCCAGCGTACGTGCTCTTTCTCACGGTGGACCCTCATCAAGTTGATGTGAATGTCCACCCGGCAAAACACGAAGTTCGTTTTCATCAGTCACGATTAGTGCATGACTTTATCTATCAAGGTATTGCCAGTGCATTAACACCGGCTGAACAGGGGGGGGAATTAGAGCCGAGCCAGCCTGCGCCGCTCTCTCAGCCAGTGATTGCGGAGAACCGGAGTTCGGCGGGTAAAAATAAGTTCGCACAGCCGAGTCAACCGGCTGCCGGGCAGCGTCATTATTCGCCAGAGCCGTATCGTAAGAAAGAGGGCGATGTATATCAGCGCCTAGTCAGTTCGACGCCAAGAGTAGAGGAGGCCGCTGTTGAGCCTCTCAAGGCTGAGTGCCTCGAACCTTTAGCCGGCCATACACAGGGCTTTGGAAGAGTGCTTACCGTCTGTGAGCAACGCTTTGCACTACTCGAACGTTCAAGTGGCCTCGCATTGCTCTCTTTAGCCAAGGCAGCAAGTTTGGTATTGGCAAAGCAGCTGAATCCAGCCACCCAGCCACTGGTCTCGCAGCCCTTACTGATTCCGTTACGTGTGAAAAGTAGCGCGGCAGAAAAGCAACTGATTACTCAGCATAGCGAGTTATTACAACGCTTCGGTATCGATCTGCAAAGTGATGGCCATTACAGTACGCTGCGTGCAGTACCTTTACCTTTACGGACTCAGAATTTACAGCAATTACTGCCAGAATTGATTACGTGGCTATCCTCTCCCTCTGATATCAGTCAAAGCGAATTAGCAACTTGGTTGGCGGGAAAACGTATCAGTACTGACTCAACGTGGAGCCACTCGCAAGCGATTAGCCTGTTAGCCGATTTAGAGCGACTGGCACCCGAACAGGTGAGTACCCCGCCAGCAGGCCTCATTCAACCGTTATCCTTAGCCCCTTTTTTTGAAGCATTATTAAATGAATGATATGACTTCCCCGTTACCTAAAGCCATTTTTATTATGGGGCCGACAGCATCGGGTAAAACAGCCCTAGCCATTGAGCTGGCAAAAACCTTGCCCGTTGAAATTATCAGTGTCGATTCGGCACTGGTCTATCGCGGTATGGATATTGGCACGGCTAAACCGACTGTGGCGGAACAGGCTGCCGCCCCTCATCATCTCTTGGACCTGATTGATCCCAGCCAAAGTTACTCTGCGGCCGATTTTCGTCGAGATGCTTTACAAAAAATGGCTGAAATTACGCAGCGTGGGGCGATTCCTATATTGGTGGGGGGAACGATGCTTTACTTTAAAGCGTTGCTTGAAGGTTTATCGCCTTTACCTTCTGCCAATCCTGAGATCCGTCAACACTTGGAACAACGGGCAAAATTAGAAGGTTGGGAAACTCTTCATCAAGAACTTTGTCTGATAGATCCTAAGGCTGGAGCAAGAATTCATCCTAATGATCCACAAAGACTGACGCGAGCACTGGAAGTTTTTCTCATTTCAGGTAAAACTCTAACAGAGTTAACTGAAACGGCGGGGGAAGCGCTTCCTTACGATGTTTACCAGTTTGCTATCGCTCCGCAAGACCGTGAAGTGCTTCATCAACGGATTGAAATGCGTTTTCAGCAGATGCTGAATGAAGGATTTGAAGATGAAGTCAGAACGCTTTATCAGCGTGGTGATCTTCATGTTGACCTGCCTTCTGTGCGTTGTGTCGGTTATCGACAAATGTGGTCATGGCTTGACGGCGAAATAGATTATAATGAAATGGTTTTCCGTGGCATATGTGCCACTCGCCAGTTGGCTAAGCGACAAATGACCTGGTTGCGAGGGTGGAAAGCACTTGTTTGGCTTGATAGCCTGCAACCCGATCAGGCTCGTGAGAAAGTTTTAAACGTTATTCGTGCTATAACTGATTGATTATTTACAATCTTCAGGCATGGTATGCCATAGCGGTTTCTAAACTCTATAATAATTACACTACGAACGTATAAGGAAAAGATAGAATGGCTAAAGGGCAATCATTACAAGACCCGTTTTTAAACGCTTTGCGTCGCGAGCGTGTACCCGTCTCTATTTACTTGGTTAACGGCATTAAACTTCAAGGGCAAATTGAATCTTTCGATCAGTTCGTCATTTTATTAAAAAATACCGTCAGCCAAATGGTTTACAAGCACGCTATCTCAACCGTCGTGCCATCGCGTCCTGTTTCTCACCACACCAATGCACCAGGTAGCAGCAATTATCATAATAATGGCACTACTGGTACGGGTTCACACCATGAAGGTGAGTCTGCAGAGTAATTTCCTTTCGACCGGAGAGTTTAGGCTCTCTGGTTGTCATCCTTTCAGTGAGGTTATCGCTTGTTTGAGCGTTATGATGCCGGCGAACAGGCCGTTCTAGTTCATATCTGGTTTGCACAAGATAAAGAAAGCGAAGATCTACAAGAGTTCGAAACACTTGTCTCTTCCGCAGGGGTTGAAGCCCTGCAAGTTGTTACGGGAAGCCGTAAATCCCCTCACCCCAAATATTTCGTTGGCGAAGGTAAGGCAGAAGAGATCGCGGATGCGGTCAAGGCTACCGGGGCCAGTGTCGTGATTTTCGACCATGCATTAAGCCCTGCCCAAGAACGGAATTTAGAAAGACTGTGTGAGTGTCGAGTGATCGATCGCACAGGGCTTATTTTAGATATCTTTGCGCAGCGAGCGCGTACGCACGAAGGAAAATTACAGGTTGAATTGGCCCAGTTGCGCCATTTAGCGACCCGATTAGTCCGTGGTTGGACGCATTTAGAGCGTCAAAAAGGCGGTATTGGCTTACGCGGTCCTGGTGAAACGCAACTTGAAACAGACCGACGCCTATTACGGAATCGCATCACTCTGATTCTCTCTCGACTGCAGCGAGTCGAAAAACAGCGTGAGCAGGGTCGACAGGCACGGGCCAAAGCTGATATCCCAACCGTATCGCTGGTAGGCTATACCAATGCTGGCAAATCGACATTATTCAACAGTATTACCTCGGCAGAGGTCTATGCGGCTGACCAACTGTTTGCGACACTCGATCCTACTTTACGGCGCTTGTCAGTGACAGACGTTGGCGAAGTGGTATTGGCCGATACCGTAGGGTTTATCCGCCACCTTCCTCACGATTTAGTCGCAGCATTTAAGGCGACACTACAAGAAACCCGTGAAGCTACGCTGTTATTACATGTGATTGATGCAGCCGACTTACGTGTGAATGAGAATATCGAAGCGGTCGACGACGTTTTGGCGGAAATAGAGGCAGACGAAATTCCTGCGTTGCATGTCATGAATAAAATCGATCAATTAGAAGGGTTTGTGCCACGTATTGATCGCAACGAAGAAGGTGTTCCGATACGAGTCTGGCTTTCTGCTCAGAGCGGGCTAGGATTACCTTTGCTGTGGCAGGCGCTTTCCGAACGGCTTTCAGGCGAGATTACCCAGCATACCCTGACGCTTCCTCCGGAAGCAGGTCGTCTACGTAGCCGCTTTTATCAGCTTGATGCAATTAAAGAAGAATGGAATCAGGACGATGGCTCCATCGGTTTACAGGTTCGTTTACCGATCGTCGAATGGCATCGTCTTAATAAGCAATATCCGGCTTTATCAGACTACGTTGTAAAATAAGTATTCGGCCCCTAGAGTGGGGCCTCCACAATGTCACTAAATGGAGATTAGTATGATGTGGAAACAAGCGGGTAGCCAGGAAACCCGGTGCAGTGCATTGGCGCAGAATAGCGGCGCTGATTCTCAACAACCAAGCTTACAACATGGTCCCCCAGACCTTGAAAAACTCTTTCGTCAGGCGATAGCAAAATGGTTTACGCTGTCAGGACGCCGTCGGCAGGGTTCTTCCCCCTCCCCTTCAACACCTTCTTTCTCAATGCTTATCCCCGTTGCATTGATCTTACCTGGCTTATGGGCGGTTAGTGGCTTTTATACCATCGGTGAGGGCGAGCGTGGGGTGATTACCCGGTTGGGGAAATATAGCCACCTCGTCGACCCAGGGCTAAATTGGCGACCTGCCTTGATTGATCGGGTGACCGCTGTCAATGTTGCTTCGGTAAAAGAGTTAGCGGCGACAGGAAGTGTGTTAACCGCCGATGAGAACGTGGTTCGGGTGGAAATGAACGTTCAATATCGGGTGGTCGATCCTGTGCGCTATCTCTTTTCCGTCGTGAATGCTGAAGATAGCTTACGCCAGGCGACAGATAGCGCCTTACGTGGCGTGATTGGTCGCTCGACAATGGATAGGGTGCTGACCGAGGGGCGAACGATTGTCCGAAGCGAGACCCAGCGGGAAATCGAACAGACGATGTTACCGTATCAAATGGGGCTAGCCGTCCTTGATGTAAACTTCCAAGCCGCGCGTCCACCTGAAGAGGTTAAGGCCGCCTTTGACGATGCCATTGCCGCGCGTGAAAATCGAGAACAGTATGTGCGTGAGGCAGAAGCATATGCTAACGAGGTTCAACCTCGCGCGAATGGGCAAGCGCAACGGATCCTTGAAGACGCGCGAGCCTATAAAGCGCGTACTGTTTTAGAAGCCGAAGGGGAATCTGCACGCTTTAATAAAATTTTACCGGAATACCACGCTGCCCCGAAGGTAACCAAACAGCGGCTTTATCTGGAAACGATGGAGAAAATCCTCGCGCAGACGCCTAAGGTCCTGACAGGGCAACAAGGCAATATCCTAAGCCTACTTCCGCTGGAGCAACTGTTAAAATCGCAAGACTCCCCACAAACGACGTCTCAAAACCAGGCACAACGCCTTAAGACTGAGTCGCCAGGTTCCGCATTGCGTAAGCATTCTCGTCAAGGAGGGCGTGATAATGGGTAAAGTGTTACTCGCAACGGGCTTAATAGTATTAATTATTCTGTTCAACGCTTGCTTCATTATTCCCGAAGGTGGACGTGGAATCGTCGTTCGCTTTGGTAAAGTTCTGCGCGACGAGCAAAACGTTCCCGTGGTGGTTGAACCGGGATTACATCTGAAATGGCCGTTGGTTTCTACGGTAAAGATTCTCGATGCGCGGATCCAAACATTGGATAATCAAGCGGACCGATTCGTGACAAAAGAGAAAAAAGATCTGATCGTTGATTCGTACATCAAGTGGCGGATTAGTGATTTTAGTCGTTATTATCTTGCCACGGGAGGCGGTGAAGTTTCTCGGGCTGAACTGTTACTTAAACGTAAGTTCAGCGACCGACTGCGTTCGGAAATCGGCCGTCTTAATGTGAAAGATATCGTGACCGATTCTCGTGGGCGATTGACTACTGATGTGCGGGATGTCCTGAATAAAGGTAGCGCTGGCACCGAGTATGATGAGCGGGTCCCCGAGTCGGCTGACACGGCGGATAGCTTACATAACAATAGTATGGCAGCCTTAGGGATTGAGGTTGTCGATGTGCGGATTAAACAGATCAATCTTCCTACCGAAGTCTCTGAGGCGATCTTTAATCGGATGCGTGCAGAACGTGAGTCTGTGGCGAGGAGCCAACGTTCTCAAGGTAAAGAAGAGGCCGAAAAATTACGCGCTCAGGCCGACTATGGTGTGACCAAAACGCTCTCTGAAGCGCAAAAGAAAGCACTGATCATCCGTGGAGAGGGGGATGCTGAAGCGGCGAATATCTTTGCCAGTACCTATTCGCAAGACCCAGAGTTTTTCGCTTTCTTGCGTTCGCTTTCTGCTTACGAGAAAAGCTTTGCTTCGAGCAATTCGCTACTCTTTATCGATAATAACAGCGAGTTTTTACGTTTTATGAAATCGCCCTAACGCTGCAATTATTTTCAATTCCTAGTAGACTGCAGGGGCCGGTGATTTTACCGGCCCTTTTTATTGTAAGGAACCCTCATGCACTCAGCTATATGGACGGCCGTTTCATTATTATTAATCGTGGAAGGGTTAGGTCCCATGTTATTGCCTAAGGTCTGGAAAAGAGGCTTACTTACGTTGATCAGTTCACCTGAAAAGCTCTTAAGACGCTTCGGCGGTGCCTTTGTCGTGGCGGGAGTCGTGATATTTTATATGATGCATAAGTAGTATATAGAATATAAAACTGCTAAGTAGCCTTTTTGGCAGTGAATATTTTGTGCAAATAAAAAAGCGACTTTCGCTTATTAAAAAAGCTGAAACCGAGAAAAGCTGGTGGTAGAATCCATTTTTAAGCAATCAATGGTTTTAGAAAATGGGTAATAATGTTGTCGTACTTGGCACCCAATGGGGTGACGAGGGCAAAGGTAAAATTGTAGATTTGCTGACTGAGCGCGCAAAATATGTCGTCCGCTATCAAGGTGGACACAATGCTGGTCATACGCTCGTCATCAACGGTGAAAAAACCGTTCTTCACTTAATCCCTTCAGGTATCCTACGTGATAATGTTACCAGCATCATCGGTAATGGTGTCGTGCTCTCTCCAGAAGCTCTGATGAAAGAGATGAAAGGCCTGGAAGATCGTGGTGTCCCAGTACGTGAACGTTTACTGATTTCTGAAGCTTGTCCGCTGATCCTGCAATATCATGTTGCCATGGATGTGGCCCGTGAAAAAGCGCGCGGCGCTAAAGCTATCGGTACCACTGGCCGCGGTATTGGTCCAGCGTACGAAGATAAAGTCGCTCGTCGTGGTTTACGCGTAGGAGACCTTTTTGATAAAGAGGCCTTCGCCGTTAAGCTGAAAGAGATCGTCGAGTATTACAACTTCCAGTTGGTGCACTACTACAAAGAGCCAGCGGTTGATTACGACACTATCTTAAACGATACCTTAGCCATGGCAGATATCTTGACCTCTATGGTTGTCGATGTCTCTGACCTGCTAGATAAAGCACGCTTACGCGGCGACTTCATGATGTTTGAAGGCGCGCAAGGCACGCTGCTCGATATCGACCACGGAACCTATCCCTATGTCACCTCTTCTAACACCACTGCAGGTGGCGTGGCAACAGGTTGTGGTTTAGGCCCTCGTTACGTTGATTACGTTTTAGGGATCGTTAAAGCCTACTCTACCCGTGTCGGTGCGGGGCCTTTCCCAACAGAATTATTCGATGATATCGGTGAGTTCTTAGGTAAGAAAGGTAACGAATTCGGTGCTACCACCGGCCGTCGTCGTCGTACAGGATGGTTAGACATTGTTGCGGTACGCCGTGCTGTGCAAATCAACTCCCTGTCAGGCTTCTGCTTAACCAAACTGGATGTCCTTGATGGATTGAAAGAAGTTAAGATCTGCGTGGGATATCGTTTACCTAACGGTAAAGAAGTTGATACCACACCTCTGGCAGCAGAAAATTGGGAAGGTTTAACGCCAATTTATGAAACGATGCCGGGTTGGGATGACAATACCTTCGGTGTGAAAACCCGCGATGGTCTGCCACAAGCAGCCCTGAATTATATTCAGCGCATTGAAGAATTAACGGGTATCCCGGTAGACATTATCTCTACGGGCCCTGACCGTAGCGAAACGATGATCTTACGGGATCCGTTTGACAGCTAATGTGATAAGAATGGCCGGTACAATACCGGCCATTGTTTTTCCTTCCTACCTGACTAAATCTTCCTTGCAGTGTTCTCTGTGTATTGACCTACAAACAAAAGGCCCGCACTATCGAGATTGGTTTATAATTCAGTTGAGCCATTTATCTTTTCGTCCTGAGTATTTATTGAGGCAGATGTGCAACTGACCAGTTTTACTGACTATGGGCTACGAGCATTGATATTTATGGCGAGTTTGCCCGCTGGCAAAATGACGACGATTACTGAAGTCAGCGAACTTTATGCTATTTCTCGCCACCATATGGTTAAAATTGTTCATAAGTTGAGTCAGGAAGCCTTTATTCAATCAAGTCGAGGAAAGCAGGGAGGAATACGCCTTGCCAGGCCTGCAGAATCAATCAATATCGGGGACGTTGTCCGTCGTTTGGAACCCCTACAGCTGGTCGATTGTGACCACTGCTTAATTACACCGTCCTGTCATTTGAAAAGGATACTCGCACAAGCGATGAAAGAATTTCTCGCTGAGTTAGACAAATATACCCTAGCGGATATCGCAAATGACGGGAACATGAAACGGATTTTCAATGCTGAAATTTCCGTAGAGAACTTATACTAGAGACATTGGAGGACCCTGTGTCACAAGATCCCTTTTTACAACGGGAAACGGAAAAATATGAAAATCCGATCCCGAGTCGCGAGTTTATCCTCGCCCATTTAGAAAAACGTGAAACGCCCGCTCGTCGTGATGAAATCGCAGCGGAGCTGAATATTACCAGTGAAGAGCAACTGGAAGCATTACGTCGACGCTTAAGGGCGATGGAACGTGATGGTCAGTTAGTTTTCACCCGCCGCCAATGCTATGTCTTACCCGAGCGTTTAGACCTTATCCGCGGCAAAGTGATAGGCCACCGAGATGGTTATGGCTTCTTACGCGTTGAAGGGCAGAAGGATGACTATTATCTTTCGGCTGAACAGATGAAGCTTTGTTTACATGGCGATATCATCTTGGCCCAAGCGGCGGGGGCTGATCGTAAAGGCCGTCGCGAGGCCAGAATGGTTCGTGTGGTAGAGCCTCGTAACCCACAAATTGTCGGGCGCTACTTTACCGATGCGGGCGCGGGCTTTGTTGTCCCTGATGACAGTCGTCTCAGTTTCGATATCTTAATCGAAGCCGATCCTGCGATGCAGGCACGCATGGGGGCGGTGGTCGTGGTGACCTTAGAAAAACGGCCTACGCGTAGAATGAAAGCCATCGGTAAGATCACTGAAATCCTCGGTGATGAGATGGGGACGAGCCTTGCGGTGGATATGGCTTTGCGTACTCATGAAATCCCTAATGAGTGGCCAAGTGACGTCGAGGCAGAGATCAGTCATCTTAGCGAAGAAGTCCCCGAAAGTGCCAAACAAGGGCGTATCGATTTACGTCAACTGCCGTTAGTGACTATCGATGGCGAAGATGCGCGTGACTTCGATGATGCCGTGTATTGTGAGAAAAAGCGCGGCGGTGGATGGCGACTATGGGTCGCGATTGCCGATGTGACCTACTACGTCCGACCTGGCACGGCACTGGACCACGAAGCCGAAAAACGCGGAACCTCAGTTTACTTCCCAACACAAGTCGTCCCGATGCTGCCTGAAGTCTTATCAAATGGGCTTTGCTCGTTGAATCCGCAGGTGGATCGCCTCTGCCTAGTCTGTGAGATGACGATTTCCGCACGTGGCAAGTTAACCGGCTACAAACATTACGAAGCGGTAATGAACTCTCACGCTCGGCTGACTTACAATAAGGTCTGGTCGATTCTTGAAGGTGATGAAGCATTACGTGAGCAATATGCCCCTCGGGTGAAAGATCTTGAAGAGCTGTATGCCATGTATCAAGTTTTGGAAACGGCGCGTACGCAACGTGGCGGTATCTCGTTTGAGACTGAAGAGCCGAAGTTCATATTCAATGCGGAACGTCGCATTGAACGTGTCGAGCGTCTGCGCCGTAATCCTGCACACAAGCTCATCGAAGAGTGCATGATTCTGGCCAATATTGCCTCGGCACGCTTTGCCGAGAAGTATCAAGAGCCGGTTCTATTCCGTGATCACGATCGCCCGACAGATGAAAGCATCAAAAGCTTCCGAAAAGTACTGGGTGAACTGGGTCTGACGCTGACCGGCGGCAACAAGCCGACTCCGCTCGATTATGCAGAGCTATTAAACGCAGTTGCCGAACGGCCGGATGCAGAAATGCTACAAACGATGCTGTTGCGCTCGATGAAACAGGCGATTTACGATCCCGAAAACCGCGGACACTTCGGATTAGCCTTGACCTCCTATGCACACTTTACGTCGCCGATCCGCCGTTATCCGGATTTGCTGTTGCACCGCTCACTTAAATATTTAATTGCTAAAGAGCAAGGCCAATCAGTCGAGACGATGACGCCAGGCGGCGGTTGCCATTACGATATGCAGCAAATGTTGCAATTAGGCCAGCACTGTTCATTGACCGAGCGTCGGGCAGATGAAGCGACACGGGACGTTGCTGACTGGCTGAAATGCGATTTTATGCAGGATCAGGTGGGGAACACTTTTACAGGTGTCATCTCCAGCGTAACCAATTTTGGTTTCTTTGTTCGGCTGGCTGACCTGTTTATTGACGGGCTGGTGCATGTGTCGACCTTAGATAACGATTACTACCGTTACGACCAAATTGGTCAGCGTTTAACCGGAGAAGCGAGCGGCCAAGTATTCCGCTTGGGCGATACGGTCGAGGTGCGGGTTGATGCGGTCCATATGGATGAGCGTAAGATCGATTTTGCGCTGATTTCAAGTCAACGCAAACCGCGTGGTGAAGGCAAGACGGAAAAAGATCGGGCGAAGAAAACCGCTTCCGGCGCAGGGAAAAAACGCCGTAATGCGGGTAAAAAAGTTAATTTTGAGCCGGACAGTGCCTTTCGCGGGACCAAGAAAAAAGAGGGTGAGAGCACCGTAAAAGCGGCCACTAAAAAACCCAAAAAAGTCTCAGGAAAAACACGTAAAATAGCGGAAGCTACGAAAGCAAAGCGTGCAGCGAAGAAAAAACGCGCAGAATAAGCGTAAGCAGAATCTGCTGGCAACCTTGAGTTGCCAGCCCTCTCAAGGCAATTGATAGAAAAATTATGAGTGAAAAAATTTTTGGCATCCACGCGGTTCAAGCCTTATTGGAACGTCAACCTCAGCGCTTTCAACAAGTCTTTATATTAAAAGGCCGGGATGATCGTCGTTTACAGCCGCTGATTCAGGCATTGGAATCACAGGGTGTCACTATTCAAGTGGCGACCCGTCAATGGCTGGACGAGGCGGCAGAAGGTGCCGTGCATCAAGGGATCTTGGCATTAGTGAAGCCGGGGCGTCAGTATCAAGAAGGTGATCTGCCTGATTTACTGGAAAAGCTGGATAAACCGCTGCTGTTAATTCTCGATGGCGTCACCGATCCTCATAATCTTGGTGCATGTCTACGTAGCGCTGATGCAGCAGGCGTGGCTGCGGTGATTGTGCCGAAAGATCGCTCGGCGGCGTTAAACGCTACGGCTAAGAAAGTGGCCTGTGGTGCAGCAGAAACCGTTCCGCTTATTCGTGTGACGAACCTTGCAAGAACAATGCGTTTGTTACAAGAGTACCATATCTGGATCGTCGGCACGGCCGGTGAAGCCGACCATACGCTATATCAGAGTAAAATGACGGGCGGTATGGCACTGGTGATGGGTGCCGAAGGCGAAGGCATGCGGCGGTTAACGCGCGAACATTGTGATGAGTTAATCAGCATCCCAATGGCGGGTTCGGTCTCTTCACTCAACGTTTCCGTTGCCACGGGGATCTGTTTGTTTGAAGCGGTACGTCAGCGCCAATAACTCGCAGATAAGCATCTCCTTCTATGAAGGGGATGCTTAGTTACCTTAGTGACATTCTTCAGGTGTTATCGTAACCGTATAGATAAGCTTACTGTCGACGAAATAGTTATAGACAGACCCGCCAGTAAAAAAATCTCTGAAAATCTTCATCTTGTCATCACTCTTACAGTATTGAACCTGTATCGCTTTCTTTATATTTTCCTGCCAATAGTGCGTGTTCATCACGGAGACTGGGATACCTTTTACGTCTAAATGGTAAATAAAGGCATTATCTTTCATTGAAATCTCGGTCAGTAACGTCGCTTGATCAATCAAAATGGGTAATTTTTTCTTAATATCATCAAGAATCGTCGCTTGCATGGCCGATTTATCATTCACGTCCTGCTTCTTAAAGTTCTCAATTTTTTCTGATGATGGAGTATGAGCAGCTTCCTTACTGGCGACCTTCCCCTGTTGGGGTTTCGACGCATCTTCGCAGGCTGCGAGTAAACATAATGCGATCGTGAATGTAATAAGACGGTACGAGGCCATATCTAGGTTCCTTGATGGGGGCTGAGTGTTTAACATTTTTATCACAATTTAAGGTGGCTCGCCTTAATGGTTAAGAAAAAATCGATATTAATACGTGCAATCGACCGCGCAATACGGCTTAAGCTGTGAGCTGGATTATATTTCGATAAACTAGTCAACGAATTGTGTGAGCCGCGTAACCTTATTCTGGAACGAAATATGCCTCACTATGAGTGCACTCTGTGGTGCCACTTTCTAGGAGCTTATTTTGAACCGTACAAACCAACCCTTAACCCCGCTAGAGTCGACTCAGCAGGCATTAGATTTTATACAAAGTGAGACCCTTTCTTCAGACCAACTCGCGCTCCTCAATCAACTGACCGTCGACGGTTTCCGTCAGCATGTTAACCCTGGGTTCCTAGAATATCGCAAATCAGTCACTTCAGGTGGCGGCTATGCTGCAGTAGAGTGGCGTGCCACGAGCTTGAATACCCTAGCGGATACCCGCGGTAATGAGTACATAGATTGTTTAGGTGGCTACGGAATTTTTAGCGTCGGCCACTGTAATCCGACGGTAGTTAATGCCGTGGAACATCAACTTCACAAGCAACCGCTACACAGTCAGGAACTGCTCGACCCTTTACGTGCCCTCTTGGCGCAGGCCTTAGCCGGTCTTGCCCCGGGGGAGCTGAATTATTGTTTCTTTGGTAATAGCGGTACCGAGTCTGTGGAAGCAGCACTGAAATTAGCCAAAGCATACCAGGCCCCTCAAGGGAAATTCAGCTTTATCGCCGCGAATGGCGCCTTTCACGGTAAGTCGTTGGGGTCATTATCGGCGACCGCCAAACCTGTCTTTCGAGAGCCTTTCCAACCACTGGTACCCGGATTTCATCATGTCGATTTTGGTGATATTCAGGCAATGCGCGCGAAAGTGGCGGAGTGCGAGGCACGAGGCGAGGGAATTGCTGCAGTGATCCTTGAACCTATTCAAGGTGAGGGCGGCGTTATCCTGCCGCCAGACGACTATTTACCCGCGGTACGGGCATTGTGTGACGAGATAGGCGCATTATTGATTCTCGATGAGGTGCAAACGGGAATGGGCAGAACGGGTAAAATGTTTGCTTGCGAGCACTATGGGGTCGAGCCAGATATTCTCTGCCTGGCGAAAGCGCTGGGCGGCGGAGTGATGCCTATTAGTGCAACGATAGCCAGTAAACGCGTCTTTTCGGTGCTTTTCGATAATCCTTTCTTACACACCACAACCTTTGGCGGTAATCCAATGGCCTGTGCCGCTGCGTTGGCAACGATTAATGTCTTGCTTCGTGATGATCTGGCTGCACAGGCGCAGCACAAGGGTGACTATTTGCTGAAGGGGCTTAAGGCGTGCGCTAAGCGTTATCCTCAGGTCATTACTGCAGTAAGAGGGATGGGATTCTTACAAGCATTGGAGTTTTGCGATAACGAAACCGGTTATGCCTTTGCCAGTGAGATGTTCCGCCGGGGGATACTGGTGGCGGGAACATTAAATAATGCTCGGACTGTCCGGATTGAACCGCCTTTGACGTTAACTCTGGCTCAGTGTGATCAGGTGTTAGAACAGGTGGAAAAAGTATTAGAACAATTATCTCCCTCTTCTGGGAAAGGCGCGGCCACCCAAGTCTCTCCCTCACTTATTCACTGATGTATCACCCGCTTACCTAAGGTAAGCGGGTCTTTTCTTATTGGCTAAAGACCAACTCTCTCTTCGTCCACCAATACCAGATAATCCAACACACGCCGATCGCCGTCCAAACTAGCCCCAATCGCATCGCATCTTGGTCTAAGTTCAGCCACATCACGCCGACACAGACTATACCGGCAATGGGGATCAAAAGGTGTGCAAGCCAGTGAGACGGAGTCTTGATATGTTTTTGTTGAATAGCATAGTAGGCGATGACTGACACATTTACAGAGGTAAAGGCAACCAGCGCACCGAAACTAATTAAAGAGACTGCGGTATCAAGATTAAAGAACACAGCGGTCATTGCTAGCGCCCCGACAAATAGCACGCAGTAGAGCGGGCTACCTAAACGCGGGTGGATATAGCGAAACTTAGCGATAGGAAAAATACCATCACGCCCCATGATATGCAGTAAACGTGCAGCACTGGCGTGGGAAGCTAAGCCGGAAGCAAAGGTATTAACTAAAATCGCTACAAGAAAGACCGACTGGAAAAATTTCCCCCCGACATACAGCACAATTTCAGGCATGGCTTCAGTAGGATTTTTAAATTGGATATTCGTCGGAAAGTAGAGCTGGGTAAACCAGGCTGCAACGAAGAAAATAATCCCCCCGATCAATGCGGTTAGGAGCACTGCTCGCGGAATAGTACGATCAGGTTGATGCGATTCATCAGATAAGGTTGTGACGGCATCAAAACCGAGAAATGAGAAGCACAGTACGGCGGCACCGGCTACCAACGGCAGAAACGTCGGCTCGCCATTCCACAGCGGTTTTAACGTCCAAACTGCTTCATGGCCATGTTGATGCCCGACTCCCTGAATCACCAACCAAACGAATACCGCCATTAACAGTACAGGGGCTCCGACGAACAGGAAGTTAAGGTTTGCTAGCAAGCGAATATTACGACTATTTACCCAAGTCACTAAGCCAGTAAACAGGACGATCCACAACCACGAAGGCACCTGAGGAAATAGTGATTTCAAATAAATGCCGGCGAGGAGGGCATTGATCATCGGCAACAACATATAATCCAGCAGCGACGCCCAGCCCACTAAAAAACCGGCCCGATTACCGCAAGTCTTACGAGCATAAGTGTAGGCAGAGCCTGCTTTGGGGAAGACTTTGACCATTTTCCCATAACTGAAGGCCGTCAATAACACGGCAAAGAGGGCTAAGAGGTAGGCCAAGGGAACGCGGCCTGAGGTCATACCGGAAACAATTCCGAAGGTATCAAATACTGTCATCGGTGTCATATAGGCAATGCCAACGATAACTACCTGCCATAATCCTAAATTACGCTTATATGTTACTTCTTGAGTCATTCAACACCACCTGGGACAAAATTGGGTAATACTGTTTAAGCAATTTCTATGCCCAACTACCGGTGAATGCAGCCTAGAAATGGTTTCTAACTTGCTAAAATAGGCTTTTTTTCAACAGAGTAAAGTAGGGAGGAATAATAAAATTTTTTGTAGTGAGAAAAGCAGTAAAACGGGCAGGGGAAGGAAGGTAAGAGGACGGCGAAAACCGCCCTCTATAGGCTAAAGGTTAAGCCCTATTCGCTATAGTTAAAGGCTTTTGGGTGGTTCGCCAAGCTCCCGGTTGTGGCAGCGTAGAGAATCGTTTTGCCATCGATCGATAATTCATCACTAACGTTGAGCCATTGTAAGGTCTCACGATGCGATTTTTCATTCGTTTGCAGGTAAAGCCCACTCATCTGTTTTAGCTTGGCTGAATACAGTACGGCAAACTGCTGGTTACCGCAGTTGTGCGGTTTACAGATGGCGTAGACCTGATAATCATTCCCTTTCACTGTCACGGTTTGCGCTGGAGATTCCACGCCCCCGGTTTTAATCCAGTTAGGCAGGTTCTGGTGGCGGGTTAGTGCGGTAAGCGCTTTTCCCCCTTCTGGCGTTTTGACAAGATCACTAAAGGTTGTGTCCGCGGCGAAAGCAGCCGGTGCGACGAGTAGCGCCGCGATAATACCGATTGGCTTTAACATAACTCCTCCTATGATAATCGTCCCCAGTATAGACCCTGATGAAGCGTGATGGCGAATAATCGAGATGTTTACTAAATAAGCGGCGTATTGTCTTGTGTTTAGTCGCCAGTATCAGTATTATTACGCGTCAAATTTTTCAGCCGCATTTTAAAACGTTCCTTGCTTCCATGGGCCGCGGCTGACCCTGACAGGAGGCTGAATAATCCGTAAGGAGCAACCGATGCGTCATTACGAAATCGTATTTATGGTTCATCCTGACCAGAGCGAACAGGTTCCTGGCATGATCGAGCGTTACACTGGTGCTATCACTGGTGCAGAAGGCAAGATCCACCGTCTGGAAGACTGGGGCCGCCGTCAGCTGGCTTACCCAATCAACAAATTGCACAAAGCACACTACGTTCTTCTGAACGTTGAAGCTCCGCAAGAAGTGATTGACGAGCTGGAAACAAACTTCCGCTTCAACGACGCCGTTATCCGCAGCATGGTCATGCGCGTTAAGCATGCGGTAACTGAAGCATCACCAATGGTTAAAGCAAAAGAAGAACGTCGTGATCGTCGTGATGACTTTGCTAACGAAGCCGCTGATGACTCAGATGCTGAGGATTCTGAAGAGTAATTCTTGATGGTGGCTAACCGTCTACAACTGTCTGGGCACGTGTGCACAGCCGTAGTAAGAAAAACTAGCCCCTCAGGAATCCCGCATTGCCAATTCGTGTTAGAACATGAATCTATGCAGCGGGAAGCCGGAATAAACCGGCTGGCTGTGTGTCGTATCCCTGTGATTATCAGTGGGCATGAACATCAGCTTATTACTCAACATATAACGGTCGGCAAGCAGCTGTTACTTGAAGGTTTTGTCCATAGCCATAAGGCGAAAACAGGCCAAAGTAAACTTGTACTGCATGCCGAGCAGATTGAATTGATAGATTCTGGAGACTAGCCAAATGGCACGTTATTTCCGTCGTCGCAAGTTCTGCCGTTTCACCGCGGAAGGCGTTCAAGAGATCGATTATAAAGATATCGCAACGCTGAAAAACTACATCACTGAAAGCGGTAAGATTGTACCAAGCCGTATTACCGGTACCCGTGCAAAATACCAGCGTCAGCTGGCCCGTGCTATCAAGCGCGCGCGTTACCTGTCCCTGTTACCGTACACTGATCGTCATCAGTAATCGGTAGCTGTCCATTAACGACTTTAAGAGGATAAGGTAATGCAAGTTATTCTGCTTGATAAAGTAGCAAACCTGGGCAACCTAGGTGATCAGGTCAATGTTAAAGCGGGCTACGCTCGTAACTTCCTGGTACCACAAGGTAAAGCTGTCCCAGCAACTAAAAACAACATCGAGTTTTTCGAAACTCGCCGTGCTGAGTTAGAAGCTAAATTAGCGGAAACTCTGGCTGCTGCTAATGCTCGTGCTGAGAAAATCAATGCACTGGGCACTGTCACCCTCGCAACTAAAGCGGGTGAAGGCGGTAAACTGTTCGGTTCAATCGGTACTCGCGATATCGCGGATGCTGTGACCGCTGCAGGTGTTGCTGTTGCAAAAAGTGAAGTGCGTTTACCAAATGGTGTTCTTCGCACCACTGGTGACCACGAAGTTGATTTCCAAGTTCACGGCGAAGTTTTCGCTAAACTGGTTATCAAAATCGCTGCTGAGTAATTTCAGCTGTGAGAAAAATGCCGGCGAAAGCCGGCATTTTTGCTTTTAACTATTGTACCCGTAGGAAGCGTCCATCTTCTTGGCGGACAAACAATACTTGCCCCCGCGTATTCTCCAGCGTTAACCCTGTTACCGTCTTATTAGCTTTCATCCGTATCTTCACGGCTTGTCCGGCACTCAAGGTGCCTAACGGCTTATCATCGCCTTGCACGTTGGCCATCGCATACACGTCCTCTGTCGCAAGTCCCTGATCACGAAATAGCTGCGCTAACGTCTCCCCTGCGGCAATATGGTAGGTGTGCCATGCTCCCTGACTCTCGTTTTGGTCAGCCAGTATACTCGGCGGGTCAACGTGGCGTAGGGTGACATCTGGGGCAGGGGGTGGCCCAGGTAATAGTGCGCCAATAATGGCCAGTAAAGCGGCAACTGCTAGGGCTCGTCGATGCCAAGGCGAGAAAGGGGCGATCAGGGGTTCAAGGCGTGGGCGAACCTTGTCTCGATAAAATTGCCCGATTGCTTCAAACAAGATCGAAATCCTCTCCTTCATCGCTGCCTCCTTTAGCATTGGGCTGAGGGTCAGCCGCTATTACAGCTATCATTGTTAATCTTTCTTAAGAAAAAGTCATTACTCGGCGGATCAATTTTACGAATAGCCCCGACGCTGCTATCCTTGCGGTTCAATTTATTTAGAGAAAAGGAACAGAAATGACGACTCTTTCTTTTGACAGTGTCGAAACGCAAGCAAGCTATGGCATTGGCCTGCAAGTCGGACAGCAATTGTTAGAATCAGGATTACAAGGTCTTGAGCCTGAAGCTTTATTAGCTGGTTTGCGTGATGCGCTGGAAGGAAATTCGCCGGCTGTACCTATGGATGTTTTACACCGTGCATTACGTGAAATGCACGAACGTGCGGAAGCCGTACGTGATGAGCGCACTAAAGAGATGGCTGCTGAAGGGGCAAAGTACCTTGAAGAGAACCGCCAACGTGAAGGCGTAAACAGCACTGAGTCGGGATTACAGTTCCGTGTCCTCACACAAGGTGAAGGCGCTATTCCTTCTCGCCAAGATCGAGTGCGTGTGCACTACACCGGTAAATTAACCGACGGTACGGTATTCGATAGCTCAGTTGCGCGTGGTGAGCCAGCAGAATTCCCAGTGAGCGGCGTGATAGCGGGATGGATCGAAGCATTAACCTTAATGCCGGTCGGATCAAAGTGGGAGCTGGTTATCCCTCAACATCTTGCCTATGGCGAACGTGGCGCAGGGGCTTCAATCCCGCCATTCAGCACCTTAGTCTTCGAAGTTGAATTGCTGGATATCCTGTAATTCTATTGATGTAATCAACCGGCCAAAGGCCGGTTTTTTTTCGCCTAGGTAATGAGGTTTACCCAGCCCCTATGACGGAGTATGGTAATCTCACTCATCATAATTTCTGATATTACTAACTGTCGTTGACGGGAGGCTGAGAATGTTAGACCAGATTAATCAGATCGCACGCCAAGCCGGTGAAGAGATCCTAAAAATCTATCATCGCGAAGAGGGGCTTGATGTGCAGATCAAGACCGACGATTCACCCGTCACCGCCGCGGATATCGCTGCAAATAGTGTCATTATCGATGGCTTACTGGCCTTGACCCCTGATATTCCTATTTTGTCTGAAGAGTCCGTGGTGGAATGGTCGACACGGCAGACATGGACCCGCTATTGGCTGGTTGATCCGCTCGATGGCACCAAGGAATTTATTAAGCGAAATGGTGAATTCACCGTGAATATTGCCTTGATTGAGAACGGTAAACCGATACTTGGTGTCGTGTACGCGCCGGTATTGGATGAATTGTACTGTGCAGCGGAGGGTAAGGCGTGGAAAGAAGAGAAAGCAGGAAAACGGCATCCCATCAGTGTGACCCATGCACAACCTCCTTTAGTTGTCGTCAGTCGCTCGCATGCCAATAACGATCCTGAGTTAAGCGATTATCTGCATCAGCTCGGTGAACATCAAACCGTGGCGATTGGTTCCTCCCTAAAATTCTGTCTCGTCGCAGAAGGGAAGGCGCAGCTTTATCCTCGCTTTGGGCCAACGAACATTTGGGATACAGGGGCTGGCCACGCCGTAGCCTTAGCTGCAGGCGCACAAGTCACAGATTGGCATGGTCGCACGCTGGATTATACCCCCCGTGAGTCCTTCTTGAATCCCGGCTTTCGCGTGTCGTTGTTTTAATTCCTCTCCTTTTCTTTTGCTCCCTTATAGCCGGGAGCAAAATAATTTTCTTTCGCCATAAATTTGTCATCAAACCTGCCGATAATCCTGGGTAGTTTCTTAATCATAAGAAATAAAAGGCTTAGATTTCATTATCAAAGACGGAATTATTAGTTAAATTCACTCTCTTTGATAGGTTAATCAAATATTATTTATATGTAATTTTTGTGTTTTCTGGATAACAAACTACACTCTATCTCAGAACGCAGGAGCGAAAGAGAGAAAGACTCAGTGAAAATTTATAAACGATATAATCCGATTCAAATTGCCCGTTACGTTAAAACGTTATTTAAAGGCGAGATTTATATTGAGGAGGTTGGCGAGTTTCATTTTGACCAAGGAAAGGTATTGAAACCTATTAACGGCAATATTCAGCGTTTGAGTATAATGTCTGAAATTAATCGTCAGGTGAATGCGTTACAAGTTAAATTCTAATTTTCGGGCCACCGAAGCGCTGCTCCGTGGCCCGAATGATTATTGCTGCTTACCTGTAATCTCGTCGATCACTTGGCCCGCAGGCGTTAAGGGCGTAGGGCGTTCGTCGCTGACGCGCGTGACCAATAGTTGGTCAATACGGTAGTTATCGATATCAACCACCTCGAACTTATAGCCAGAGAAGATCACGAAGTCAGTTCGTTTCGGGATTTTACGCAGCATATACATCATAAAACCACCAATGGTTTCATAATTACCTGAGTGTGGAAACTCTTCGATATGCAGTACACGTACGACGTCATCGATCGGCGTTCCGCCTTCGACTAACCACGAATTGGCATCACGTGCCACGATTTGCTCTTCAAAACCTTGACCGACTAAATCGCCCATCAGTGTCGTCATCACATCGTTAAGCGTGATAATTCCGACCACTAAAGCGTATTCGTTCATGATCACCGCGAAATCTTCACCCGCGGTTTTAAAACTTTCTAAGGCTTCAGACAGCGTTAAGGTATCTGGGACGATCAACGCTGAACGGATTTGTACACCGCTACTCAAAGTCATGCTCTGATTGCCTAGCACGCGCAGCAGTAACTCTTTTGAATCGACATAGCCAACGATATGGTCGATATCGCCATTACACACTAAGAACTTGGAGTGAGGATGGTCGGCAATTTTCGATTTTAATACCGCCTCTTCTTCATTGAGATCAAACCAAACAATGTTTTCACGAGAGGTCATAGAAGAGGGGACAGTACGAGATTCCAGCTCGAAAACGTTTTCAATCAATTCATGCTCTTGTTTACGTAATACGCCTGCCAAGGCGCCCGCTTCCACCACCGCATAAATATCATCTGGCGTAATATCGTCTTTACGATCCATCGGAATTTTGAATAGACGGAAAACGTTGTTCGCCATACCGTTGAAGAACCACACTAACGGGCGGAAAATCAATAAACAAATTCGCATTGGTCCAATGATCCGCAGCGCGATGGCTTCTGGCGCAATCATACCAATACGTTTAGGTGTGAGGTCAGCGAACAAGATAAACAGGCTGGTTACCACGGTGAAAGAACAGATAAAGCTCAGCTTTTCTGATAATTCTGGAGATAAGAACCGATGAAAGAAATCAGAGAAAACCGGCATAAAGGCGGAGTCTCCGACAATACCGCCTAGGATGGCAACGGCATTGACACCAATTTGTACGACGGTGAAGAACATGCCGGGTGATTCTTGAAGTTTGAGCACATGCTCTGCACGAATATCACCATCATTGGCGAGGAGTTTGAGTTTAATTTTCCGCGCGGCAGCCAAAGAGATCTCTGACATAGCAAAGAAAAAACTAATAACAATTAATACTAGGATGACAAGTAAGCTATCTAACATAAGGAGTCCGAAGTTTATAAGCTTGTCATTTTTGGCCTGGGCAACTTCTCATTAAAGCATTATTCAGGCAGTCAGTGAGGAAGAACACGTTATCCGTGCCAAAAATGTCTGTCAGGGCATATTCACTATGAATAGTGCTCAGCAACAGAAGTGACAGTGATTACTGCCTAAGCAGAGTATAGCAGTAGCAAGGAATAAGTCGCTAGAGGGATCTGTGCAGAAATTCAGCATTATAGAGGCCTTTTAGATCACTGGTTGTAATTTATGCAAGGTTTTTGGACAATAGCGTGATTGATAAGAAAAATTATTATTTGATTTAGCCTTTATAATGCTTAAGCGAGACTAAGCTTACTACAGTGTGTATATTTTAATGTCATTACGCGATTTGCTGCTGCAAATGGATGTTTAACAGGAGAGTTCGTGACACGTTTAACCCATTATAGTATGGCAGCACTTTTGTTAGCCGCCCCTTCACTTCAGGCCGCGACGGTTAGACTGAACCTTGAAGGGCTTTCTGGCGAACTACAAAATAATGTCAGAGTTAGGTTGGCAACGATAACTAGCGAAGAGATCAGCGCAGATAGCCGTTTTCAAGCGCGTCTGGATGCGGTGATTAAACAAAGCTTACGGGCGCTGGGCTATTATGAGCCAATGATCACCTATCGCGTTTCCCCTGAGCAGGCGCTGCCTTCTGGAAAAGTGCTGACGGTTCATGTTGATCCTGGTGTACCGGTTAAAATCGGCGGTAGCACGTTATTAGTTGAAGGTGAGGGACAGCACGACACGGAATACCAACAATGGGTCGAGCAAGGGCGTCCTAAAGTGGGGACCGTTCTCAACCATGGCGACTATGATAAATTCAAGAACGGCTTTTCCAGTATTGCGCTGCGTAAAGGGTATTTCGATGGTGCTTATCGTAAAAGCCAGCTAGGGGTATCGCTACCCTTACACCAAGCCTTCTGGGATATCGACTACGATACAGGACAGCGCTATCGCTTTGGTAAAGTGACCTTTACCGGATCGCAAATTAGAGAAGAGTATTTAGAAAAACTTGTGCCTTTCCACGAAGGCGACTATTACGATTCAAAAACCTTAGCCGAATTAAACCGCCGCCTCTCTGCAATGGGCTGGTTCGGTTCGGTCGTGGCTGCGCCGGAATTTAAGGGCGCACAAAAAACCAAGGTATTACCGATCAATGCAGCGGTTACTCCTGCCGTTAAAAATAGTTTAGAAGCCGGTGCGGGATACTCGACCGATGTCGGTCCGCAACTTAAGGCGACATGGAACCGACCTTGGGTGAATGAATATGGTCATAGCATCACGGCCAATACCTATCTGTCACAACCTGAGCAGCAGCTTGATTTCACCTATAAAATCCCGCTATTAAAAAATCCCATTGAGCAGTATTACACCATCAAAGGTGGGCTTAAGCGTACCGACTTAAATGATACCAAAGCGGATTCCACCACCATCGTTGGATCGCGTTATTGGGAAAATAGCAGTGGCTGGCAAAAAGCGCTCAACTTGACCTGGCGTCTGGATCACTATACCCAAGGGAATTACACCAATACCACCATGCTGCTTTATCCTGGTGCGAGCATTAACCGAACGCGTTCGCGCGGTGGCTTGATGCCGACATGGGGTGATTCACAGCGCTACTCAGTCGATTTTTCCGACACAACGTGGGGATCTGGTGCTGACTTCGTTATTCTACAGGCCTCTAATGTCTGGATCCGGACCTATGCGGAGAAACACCGTTTCGTGGTGAGAGGAACGTTAGGGTGGATTGAAACGGACGACTTTGACAAGGTGCCACCGGATCTTCGCTTCTTTGCCGGGGGGGATCGCAGCATTCGTGGTTACAAATATAAAGATGTTTCACCGCGTGATAGCGATAATAACCTAACCGGTGCCAGCAAAATGGCGACGGGATCGTTTGAATATCAATACAACGTCACAGGTAAATGGTGGGGCGCGGCATTCATCGATAGCGGTGAAGCAGTCAATAATTTCAAAGATAGCGATATCAAGACCGGTGCCGGGGTCGGGGTGCGTTGGGCCTCGCCGGTTGGACCGATCAAATTTGATATTGCCTCGCCGATTGGCGACAAAGATACCCACGGTGTTCAGTTTTATATTGGCTTAGGACCTGAATTATGAGTTGGTGGAAAAAAGGATTAATCGGCCTGCTCGTCATCGTCCTAGTGCTGATGACGACAGTCGCCTTATTGATTGGCACGACCTCTGGTTTGCATCTGTTATTTAAAGGGGCAAATCGCTGGGTGCCTGGATTACATATAAGCCAAGTCGAGGGCGGCTGGCGTAATCTACATTTGCGGGATATTACTTATCAAATGCAAGGGGTTGAGGTACGCGGTGGCCAGCTTCATCTGGCGGTGAATACCTCGTGCTTATGGCACTCCTCAGTATGCGTTGATGATCTTTCATTAAGCGATGTCAGTGTCGTCGTCGATACCAGTAAGATGGCGCCTGCAGCACCGGTTGAAGAGACAAAAAGCGAACCGTTAACCGATATTTCAACGCCGTATCCGCTGACGCTTAAGCATCTTGGTTTACACAATATCAACGTTAAAGTCGATAATACAAGTATTGCACTGGGCGAGTTCACTACCGGTATCGCTTGGCAGAACCGTCAGATTACGTTAGCCCCTACCCAAATCAATAATTTCTTATTGGCCTTGCCGACCGCAGCGAAAGTGGCGGTGGATAAGGCCGCACAAGCGACCAAAACCGCGATCACTCAAACGCCAGAGCAGGCGGCAGAGCAGAAGAAAGCGGAAGATGAACAGGCTCGTCTCGCGGCACAACAGCCGCCACTGGGCGATACCCTCCGCGCGCTATTTGCTAAACCCTTATTGGATCTGCCTGCAGTGACCTTACCGGTTGATGTCGATATTCAAGGCATTACCGGTAATACCTTACGGGTAACGGGTGACACCGAGTTAACTATTAACCAACTTAATCTAAAAGCGCGCGCCCAACATAACCATATCGCTTTGCAACAATTACACGTTCAGGCGATACAAGGGCAGCTGCATGCCAGCGGCGAGGCTGATTTAGCGGATAATTGGCCGGTTAATATGAACCTTAACAGCACGCTGAATGTTGACCCGATCAAAGGGCAGAAAGTGAAGTTGGCGCTGAAAGGCAACATGAAACAGCAAGTTGACTTAGCGATTAACCTTTCTGGTCCGGTGAAAGCGCAATTGAATGCCATGGCGCAACCGGCGACAGTGGGATTACCTTTCTCTTTAAAAGTGAACAGTCCGCGCTTACGTTGGCCGCTCACCGGCCCCGCTCAGGTTCAAGTTGATAATGTTAATCTCGATACCTCAGGTAAGGCTTCAGACTACCGTATTCAGCTCGCGGCAGCCTTAACGGGACAGGGGATTCCACCGGCACAGATCGCGTTGAATGGTAAGGGGGATCTCGGTCAGTTCAGTTTAGACCGACTTCGTGTGGCGGCGCTGCAAGGTAATATCGACCTTAATGCATTAGTGGATTGGAATAAAGCGATTAGCTGGCGTAGTGAGTTAACGCTTAATAACATCAATACCGCACGGCAATATCCCGATTGGCCTGCCAAGATTAACGGCCAAATAACGACCAAGGGCAGTGTGTTTGGTGGGACGTGGCAGCTCAGTGTGCCTAAAGTCGACATTAAAGGTAACGTTAAGCAGAACCCGGTGAATATTGAAGGCAGCTTGCAGGGCAATAGCTACATGCAGTGGAAAGTGCCGCAACTGTTAGTTGCCTTGGGGCGTAATCACCTGAATGTGCATGGCGAGCTGAATGATAAGCTGATGCTTGACGCGGACGTTGATGCACCGGCGCTCGACAATGCCTTGCCGGGCCTTGGCGGAACCCTGAAAGGAGCGATTAATGCTCGGGGTACCCTTAAACAGCCGGAGCTGAAGGTCGATCTGCAAGGGCGTGCCCTGCGTTGGCAACAGATACGCCTGCAGTCATTAGCCTTGAAAGGCAATGTCAGCTCGGCAGAGCAGATATCGGGTAACCTAAACCTGAACCTACAACAGTTGCATCAAGAAGGTATCGATATTCAGCAAATTCTGCTGAATGCGGGCGGTAATGAGCAGGCCCATCAATTGACCCTGAAAGTCACGGGTAAGCCGGTGGCAGGCGAGTTAGCGCTAAAAGGGCATTTCGACCGTCAGCAGCAACGCTGGCAAGGTAGCTTAACTCGGAGTCAATTCTCGACGCCAGTGGGCAACGTAACGTTAAGCCGGGCGATGAGCCTCGATTATCAAAATCTGAAACAGACCATTACGGTTGGTAGCCACTGTTGGTTAAATCCTAATGCTGAGCTGTGCGTTCCGGAACCTATTGTGGCAGGCCCAGCGGGGCATGCGCATCTGCAGATCCGTAAACTTGATCTGGCGATGTTAAAAGAGTTCCTGCCCGCACAAACGCAGTTATCAGGACGGTTTAGTGGGGATACGCGGGTAAATTGGACAGCGAATGGCGGGCTACCAGACGCTAACCTAAGTTTGACCGGCCAAGGCGTCGAAGTCCGTCAGGATGTACAAGGCAAGATGCTGCCTATCGCCTTCGACCGGTTAGATCTTAAAGCGGCCTTGGTGAAAGGGAAGGCGCAGCTACAATGGCTGATCAAGCTAGCTAATAATGGACAGTTAACCGGTAATGTACAGGTTGCCGATCCCGAGAATCGTCGGACGTTAGGCGGAACGGTAGGAATTAGTAATCTCTCTTTGGCCATTCTTAATCCGGCGCTATCTAAAGGCGAAAGTGTTCAAGGGGTTCTGAATAGCCAGTTACGCTTAGGTGGCTCGTTACAAAACCCACAAGTGTTTGGTCAACTTGCGCTGAAAAATGCCAAAGCGCAAACCAGCGCGATGCCGGTTGAATTGACCGATGCGAACCTTTCGATGGTCTTTAATGGCATGTCATCGACGCTGGAAGGATTAATCCAAACGGCTCATGGTAACTTGAACCTATCGGGTAATGCCGATTGGCGTCAGCTGGATAACTGGCGAGCGCATATTGCTGCGAAGGGTGAAAAAATCCGCGTAACGGTGCCGCCGATGGTCCGGATGGATGTTTCTCCAGACCTCACCTTCGACGCCACGCCAGCGGCCTTTAACCTCGATGGACGAGTCGATATCCCTTGGGCGAGAATCGTTGTGCAAGATGTGCCGGAGAGTGCGGTGGGGGTATCCTCCGATGAGGTGATGCTCGACGAACATTTACAGCCGATCAAACCGACGACTGCGAGCATGGCGATCAACAGTAACCTGATTATTCATGTAGGCGATGATGTAAGATTGTCGGCGTTCGGCCTTAATGCACGATTAAATGGTGATCTTAAAGTCGGGCAAGGGAAAAATGGCTTGGGCCTCAATGGACAGATCAATATCCCTTCAGGCCGCTTCCATGCTTATGGACAAGACTTGATTGTACGAAAAGGGCAACTGCAGTTCTCTGGCCCACCGGATCAACCTTATGTCAATCTGGAGGCTATCCGTAATCCTGATGCAACCGAAGACAACGTTACCGCAGGTATCCGTGTCACTGGCTTAGCCGATGAGCCAAAAGTTGAGGTCTTCTCCGACCCGACCATGTCACAACAAGCCGCACTTTCTTATTTATTAAGAGGCCAAGGTCTTGGAAGCAGTGATGACAGTAATGCATTAACTTCTGCTTTAGTCGGTTTAGGGGTTGCACAAAGTGGTCAAGTTATGGGTAAAATCGGCGAGACTTTCGGTGTCAGCGATTTAGCGTTAGATACCGCGGGCGTTGGCGATAGCCAACAAGTCCAAGTCAGTGGCTATGTACTACCAGGCCTACAAGTAAAATACGGAGTGGGACTCTTCGATTCGTTAGCAACTCTGACGCTACGATATCGTTTGATGCCTAAACTCTACCTGGAAGCAGTGTCTGGCGTCGACCAGGCATTGGATGTGCTCTATAAGTTTGAGTTTTAGCTATGCGAATCATTGTCTATGGCAGTTTAAGACGTAAGCAGGGAAATAGTCATTGGATGACGAACGCTCAGTGGCTGGGTGACTATCAGGTCGAAGGCTACGAGCTCTATAATCTAGGCCACTATCCGGGGGTAATCCCCGGTGAAGGGACGATTGAGGGTGAAGTGTATCGTATTGATGCCACGACCTTAGGTGAACTGGATGCCTTGAGAACCAAAGGGGGCGAGTACAAACGTCAGTTGGTCTCAACGCCTTATGGCAGCGCTTGGATGTATATTTATCAGCGTTCTGTGGCAGGCCGCCCGCAAATACCGAATGGTGATTGGCTTGAGAGGAGTGAGAACTCTTAATAGAAAAAGCCGTCTTGAAATCAGTACAGTAGGGTTTACTATGCTGTACTGCGTTCAACCACGACTCCTTCGCATTGACTAAAATATTATCCAGTCGGTCTTTCACGTCGCATAAAACGCCATAGTTATCCAATGACATTATTTTGGCTAAGCATTGGGTTTTTCTATTGTTTATCAGCCAACATAACCCTCCAATCTGAGCGACTTCCCTCAATCCACCTTTAAGCAAAGTGTTTGGATACTATTTGAGGTGGACAAATAATAGCGCCAAGGGGTTACCGTTTTAATGTACCCTATTTTCTTATTCATCTGAGGATAGACCATTCGATATGTTTTTGGCGTAGATGTGTGATTGAGCACTTATTAGCGAGGACCGGGTTATTTCTAGGGCTAGGTACCAACGGGCTAATTCTGCTATCGATTTTTTGGTGTATTTCCGGTGAGTGATTTTTTATAAAATTTAAAAAAATATGTACTTCCGAGCGGTAACGCTTCTGTTTATGAATATTTTGAAGAGAACAGTTTGAATACTTAACCTTGGATGAGATATGTCGCTGTAATAGGCATGACTAAGTCGGTCTATTAGCTCTCACTTTTTCAATACTCAGGTGAGTAAGGTTGAATTAAGCTTTACCACTTTCGAGGCTCTAAGCTCCGACAATGCTATCAAATCGATGGATAAAATCAGTCAGTTCATCCTAAGTAAAAAAATACCCCACCATTGAAACCAATAGTGGGGTAATCATTAATCTATAAAAGCAATTACTTCTGTTGAGCGCGCTCGAAAGAAGAAACGATTTCTGCTTTCGCAGCAGCAGCGTCGCCCCAACCTTCAACTTTCACCCACTTACCTTTTTCCAGCGCTTTATATTGCTCGAAGAAGTGTGCGATTTGGCCGCGCAGTAACTCAGGCAGATCATTCACATCTTTAATGTGATCGTACTCTTTAGACAGTTTGCTGTGTGGCACAGCAATGACTTTAGCGTCTTCGCCTGACTCGTCGGTCATTTTCAGTACGCCGACTGGACGGCAACGGATGACTGAACCCGGTTGTAATGGGTATGGGGTTGGAACTAAAACGTCAACCGGGTCACCATCTAAAGAAAGCGTGTGGTTGATGTAACCGTAGTTACATGGGTAGAACATTGCAGTTGCCATGAAACGGTCAACAAACAGAGCCCCTGATTCTTTATCAACTTCATATTTGATCGGCGCAGCGTTTGCTGGGATTTCAATAACAACGTTGATGTCTTCAGGTAAGTCTTTACCAGCTTCGACGAGGTTCAAGCTCATGGATTGATTCCTATTTATCAGTAAAATTTGTGGTGCGCATTATAGCGAATTACGCACCAGTATGTGTCCGATTTTTTAATCGCTTATTGATTTTCACTGATAAAACGTTCGACATCTTCCACCATGTATTGGTTACCGACATAAAATGGGCAACGTTCATGAATGGTTTGCGGTTTCAAATCGAGAATACGGTTAACCCCATCGCTAGCTTTACCCCCCGCTTGCTCGGCTAAGAAAGCCATTGGGTTACACTCGTATAACAAACGTAGTTTTCCTTTTGGATGACTTGCGGTTTGTGGATAGAGGTAAATACCGCCTTTAAGCAGATTACGGTGGAAGTCAGCCACTAATGAGCCGATATAGCGTGAGGTATAAGGGCGGAGGGTCGCCTCGTCTTCTGCTTGGCAGAATTTCAGATACTTTTTGACGCCAATAGGGAAATGCACGTAATAACCTTCGTTGATAGAGTACATTTTTCCAGTCGGTGGGTAAGTAAGGCGCTCTTGGTTTAAGCAGAATACCCCTAATGATGGATCATAGGTGAATGCATTGACGCCGTTACCGGTGGTATACACCAACATGGTCGACGAACCGTAGACGACGTAACCGGCGGCCACTTGTTGGCGGCCAGGTTGCATAAAATCTTCTTCGGTAATCGGTGTGCCAACCGGTGTGACACGGTGATAGATAGAGAAAATAGTCCCTACAGAGACGTTAACATCAATGTTTGAAGATCCGTCTAGCGGATCCATTAAGACCACATAACGACCGTCTTCGAAACCTTCGAAAATAACGAACTCGTCTTCTTCCTCAGACGCTATCCCGGCAACGATCCCACGGGCTTTTAACGCAGATTTTAATTTTTCGTTCGCGTATAAGTCGAGCTTCATCTGTTGCTCGCCTTGCACATTTTCGACACCATTGGCGCCGAGAATATCTAATAAGCCCGCTTTATTGATATCGCGATGAATGATTTTCGCGCCAAGTTTGATTGCTGAAAGAAGGGCGGTGAGTTCACCGGTGGCATGGGGAAAGTCTGCTTGTTTTTCAACAATAAATTCGCCTAAGGTCTTCATTGCGTATCCTGATCGTAAATTGGTTTACTTTTCATTAACAGTATAGTCAAGCTACACTGCGGACCCGATCAAATCAATCCTCTCAGTTGCTCCTAAATGCGATATAGGTAAACTGTACAAAAAACTTAGTGGTAGATCTCTTTATGCGAATTCATATTCTCGGTATCTGTGGCACCTTTATGGGTGGCTTAGCCATTCTCGCGCGCGCTTTGGGACACGACGTTACAGGGTCTGATGCGAACGTGTATCCACCGATGAGCACCCTATTGGAGCAACAAGGCATTAGCCTGACCCAAGGCTACGACCCACAGCAGCTTAACCCCGCTCCAGATTTAGTGATTATCGGTAATGCGATGTCGCGGGGAAATCCTTGCGTCGAAGCGGTATTGGAAAATAACATCCCTTACGTCTCAGGTCCGCAGTGGTTGCATGATTTTATTCTGTGTGATCGCTGGGTGATTGCCGTTGCCGGGACCCACGGTAAGACGACGACTTCGGGGATGATCGCGTGGATCCTCGAGTCATGTGGCATGGCACCAGGTTTTATCATCGGTGGCGTACCGGGTAACTTTGATGTTTCTGCACGTTTAGGCGATAGCCCCTTTTTCGTTATTGAGGCAGATGAATATGACAGTGCCTTCTTCGATAAACGGTCGAAATTTGTACATTACTGTCCACGTACGCTGGTGTTGAATAACCTCGAATTTGACCATGCAGATATCTTTGATGACTTAAATGCAGTGAAAAAGCAGTTCCATCATTTGCTGCGTATCGTGCCAGGCAAAGGTAAAGTGATCTGGCCAGAGCAAGATCATAACCTACGTCACGTTATCGGGATGGGCTGCTGGAGTGAGCAAGAGACAACGGGTCCACAGGGCCAATGGCTTGCACAGAAAAGCTGCTCGGACGCCTCCCGTTGGACGGTGAAGCTGAACAACGACGTGGTAGCAGAGGTCGAGTGGGGGTTGGTCGGTGAACACAATATGCATAATGGCTTGATGGCGATAGCCGCTGCTCGTCATATCGGCATCACTCCACAGGATGCAGCTAAAGCGTTAAACGAATTCGTCAATGCGAGACGCCGTCTCGAACTACGTGGAACGGTGAACGGAATTGAGGTTTATGATGACTTCGCACATCACCCTACGGCTATCTTGGCAACGCTGTCTGCTCTGCGCAGTAAGATCGGCGGTACCCGCCGTATTCTAGCGGTACTTGAGCCTCGCTCAAATACGATGAAATTGGGGGTCAGTAAGAATGAACTCGCCCCGTCATTGGCCCGTGCAGATGAAGTGTTTTTATTCCAACCGAGCCATATCCCTTGGCAGGTCTCGGATGTCGCAGAAGCCTGTGTCCAGCCGGTGCAATGGAGTGCCGATATCACGCATTTAGTCGCAATGATCACCAAATCTGTGAAGCCAGGTGATGTTATTTTAGTAATGAGCAATGGCGGTTTTGAAGGGATCCATCAGAAACTGTTAGACAGTCTATCGACGTTACAGCTCGTGAAATAATACGATGCCGCTCAGTATTAATGCTGGGCGGCAATTTACGATTAGGCTTCGGCAAGTTCGCGTAAGTATTGGAAAATCTGACGCGCTGATTTCGGTGGCTTATTCGTTGCTTTCTCTTTTTGTGCATTACGGATCAAGCTGCGCAGCTGCTGGCGATCTGCCGTAGGGTACAGCTCTATCACTTCATCCATCGCGCTATCACCCTGCTCAATCAGACGATCACGCAGCACTTCTAATTTATGAAAAAGGGCAACCTGTTGGTTATGTCTGTTTTTCAGCTTATCGAGCGCGAGGCGGATAGGCTGTTCATCGCGTGAACGCAGCATTTTACCAATTAATTGAATTTGGCGACGGCGTCCTTCTTTTTTGATTCGCTGGGCTAATTCAATCGCTTGACGTAGCTCTTCATCAAGTGGGATGCGATCGAGTTCGTTTTTGCTTAACTCCATCATCTCCATACCGAGGCGCTTTAGCTCTTCTGCATCACGTTTGATTTCGCTTTTACTGACCCAGATAATCTCTTCGTCTTCTTCATCTTGCGGGTCGGGCTGGTGGTCGAGCCACTCATCGGGCTGGTTAATCATGGTAGGGCTCCTAAAAAAAGTGGCTTATGCTATCAGGTTACAGCCAGACTGCGAAATTGTTCTCTGACTCTGTTAAACTCATTCTACCTTCAGATAACAGCAGATGGCAGAGCAATGAGTGAATCTCTTCAAGTTTTAGAACAACAACAGGTTCTTGAACACGCAGTCGAACATGCCTTAACCTTCGCAAAAAGCCGCACAGATGGCGCAGAAGTCGCCGTCAATAAAACGACTGGACTGAGCGTAAGCACTCGCTATGGCGAAGTTGAAAACGTTGAATTTAATAGCGATGGGGCCTTAGGCATCACCGTTTATCTGGGGCAGCGTAAAGGCAGCGCCTCATCCACTGATTTAAGCCCAGCGGCGATCGAGCGTGCGGTGCAGGCGGCAATCGATATTGCTCGCTATACTTCAGAAGATCCTTTCTCCGATGTGGCTGATGCCTCTTTACTGGCATGGGATGCCCCCGACCTAGACCTTTATCACCCCTTAGCCATCACGCCTGATCGCGCAATCGAGTATGCGGCGGCAGCTGAGCAAGCGGCACTGGAAGCAGATTCCCGTATCGTCAATAGCGAAGGGGGAAGTTTCAGTAGCCACGCGGGAATACGCGTCTTTGGAAACAGTCACGGATTCTTGAAAAGCTACTGTTCAACCCGCCACTCGATGTTTAGTTCGGTGATTGCCGAGCAGAATGGTCAGATGGAACGCGACTACGCTTATACCTCAGGGCGTGACTTTGCTGATCTGAAAAGTGCAGAGTGGGTAGGGCAAGAGTGTGCACGCCGCACTCTGTCGCGTCTGTCTCCCCAAAAACTCTCGACCCGCAAAGCGCCAGTACTTTTTGCACCGGAAGTGGCGAGTGGACTGATTGGCCATCTCGTTGGGGCTATCAGCGGTAGCAGTGTCTATCGTAAATCGACCTTTTTACTCGATAGCTTGGGTAAACAAATTTTCCCAGAGTGGTTATCGATTACCGAACAACCGCATCTGATTAAGGGAACGGCATCTTCGCCTTTCGATAGCGAAGGCGTACGTACTCAACAACGTACCATTATCGATCAAGGGGTTTTACAAACTTGGCTAATGACTAGCTACTCTGCTCGCAAACTGGGGTTACAGAGCACGGGTCACGCGGGGGGGATCCACAACTGGCGTTTGGCCGGTCAGGGACAAAGCTTTGAGCAGCTACTCAAAAGGATGGACACCGGACTTGTGGTCACCGAATTGATGGGGCAGGGCGTTAGCGCAATGACCGGTGACTATTCACGCGGCGCGGCAGGTTTTTGGGTCGAAAAAGGTGAAATTCAATATCCTGTCAGTGAAATCACCATCGCCAGCAACTTACAGGATATGTGGCGTACGATGGTAACAGTCGGCGACGATATTGATGAGCGAGGCAATATTCAATGTGGATCGATTCTGTTAGAACAGATGAGTATCGCTGGCCAATAAAGGGAAGATTTTATGCGACAAATTAGTTTGGTCGTACTGAGCACCGCGCTGTTTTGTTGCTCGTTAACCTTTGCCGCGCGGGCCGCGGACTTAGAAGGGGATATGCTGAGCCTCTCTTCAGGGTTGAGCACGGTGTTAAGCAGTAACCAGCCTAGTGAAATGCAGCAGGCGTTAACGCAAATGCGTGCTGCAGCAAAAGACGCCAAAACTGCGACGCCACCCTCGTTAGCCGGGAGTGCACCACAGAGTCCGGCCATGCAGGGCTGGCGCAATGCATTTGACCAGTTGATCGCTAAAGTTGATCAAGCTGAGCAACAGGTAAAGATTGGTAAGCTCGCCGACGCTAAGCAGACCGCCCAACAGATTTCGGTATTGCGTAACGAAAATCATCGTAAGTACCGTTAATCCTTCTGACATGCTAGGCAGTGAACCCTTGTCGATATTGGCCAGGGGTTATGCCTAGCGCTTTCTTAAACATGGTGATAAATGCTGTCACCGATTCATAGCCCAGTTCATGGGCGATGATCTCCACGCGCTCCCCGTCCACCAATCGATTGATCGCGATAATGAGCTGTAACTGCTGTCGCCATGGACGAAAACTCAACCCTGTTTCATTGATCATTAGCCTTGCTAAGCTTCTCTCACTCACTGCCAATTTTTTTGCCCAATAGGCTGCAGGATGCTTCGCTTGCCCGGGCTGCTGGATTGCCTCAACCAACAAACGGATTTTAGGATGATTTGACATCGGTAGCTGTAACTTACCTATTGGCTGTTCAACCAGCAAGTCGAGCAGAACCGCAATCAAACGCTGCGTCTTCGAGGTGTGATACTGGCTTAGAGGAAGAGACGCTAAGCGAAAAATAAGTTCTCTGACGAGAGCGGAAATACGTAACGTGCAGCATTCCTTGGGCATCTCGGCACTGTGCGGTTCAATAAAGACGAAACAAAACTCCGCGTGCTGAGAGACTTTATTGCTATGGATAACATGGCTGGGAATCCAGATAGCTTGCCCAGTTGGCGCCATCCAGATGCCATCTTCCACTTGGCAGGTAATCGTACCTTGCAAGGGTAGAATTAATTGGCCTTTACGATGTTGATGAAAGGGAAGTTCATAGAAAGATTCACTGGCTTTAACCCTAAAAACCCCCACCTTATCGAGATGACGATCCGGATCGAAGCCCTGTGGAATAGTGGGAATGTGCATATTGTCCATTTTTAGCGATAAATTGTCATTATAGCTTGATTTAACCTTACTGAAGAGGGGTTATGCTACGGGCTTATCAACAAAAGAGATTCTCCTATGGCGTCACCTGCTATGACTCATCACTCAAAAAAATCGTTAATTATTGGCATTTTATTGGTTGCGACAACGCTTAGAGCGCCTTTTACAGGGCTCGCTCCGCTGTTAGCGACGCTCGGGCAAACATTAGATTTGGACACTATGCAGGTAGGGCTGCTTACCACCTTACCGTTACTGGCTTTTGCTTTACTCTCGCCGTTGGTGCCTTATTTGACCCGTTACCTCGGATTAGAACGCAGTGTTGCCGTGGCCTTAGTCGCCATTTGTCTCGGGGTCGTGCTGCGTGCGCTGGGGACGGCCACCTTCCTGTATCTTGGTACGGTGATCATCGGTGCGGGTATAGCTGTAGGCAATGTGATCCTACCAAGTTTATTAAAGCGCGATTTCGTCAGTATACTGCCCAAAATGACCGGGGCTTATTCGTTAACGATGGGCATCAGCGCCGCGTTAGCCTCTGTGCTGGTGGTGCCGCTTGCCACGCATCTAAGTTGGGCGCAAGCCTCCTTAAGCTTACTGATTTTTCCCTTGATTGCCCTGATAGCCTGGGCACAACAGCTTAAGGGGAGGGCGGTTACCGGATTATCACGCCCGGCGATGAGCAGTAATGCACGGATCTGGCGCTCTTCTTTAGCTTGGCAAATCACGCTCTATCTAGGGTTGAACTCGCTAATTTATTACGTATTAGTCAGTTGGTTACCCGCACTTCTGGTGGACAGTGGCTTTTCGGCCACCGAGGCGGGTAGCTTACATGGACTGCTGCAACTCGCGACGGCACTTCCTGGCTTAGTTATTGGTGCCGTGATTGCGCGTTATCACGATCAACGTTGGTTAGCCATGGCGATGGCAAGCCTATGGGGAGTGAGTCTTGTGGGATTATGGGGGATGCCAAGCTGGGCAATAGTGTGGGTAAGCTTTGCTGGAATAGGCTCGGGTGCAGCGATGATTCTTGGCCTATCGCTGATTGGCCTTCGTAGCCGCTCGGCTCACCAAGCGGTGGCGCTTTCAGGGATGGCACAGGCGGTTGGCTATTTACTCGCGGCAGTCGGACCCGCCGCGATGGGGACATTACATCAACAGAGTGGAAGCTGGCATTTACCCTTACTTTTCTGTTTTATATTAGCCGTTGTGATGATGGTGATGGGCTTACTTGCCGGTAGAAATCGGCTGATGGAAGAATAAAAAAAAGAGGTTACTGCATGCAGTAACCTCTTTTTCAAAGAAGGTGAAGCTGACCGGTAAGCCGGGTTCTGTCGTGGACAGTCATTCCTCTAGGCCAGCAATCGCTCACTGGCTCAAGCAGCCTACCCGGGTTCAGTACGGGCCGTACCATGTGAACCCCTATTTGGCCTTGCT